>OLGZ01000624.1_pt1 | contig 26376 bp, 25 predicted proteins | sample 1605981 | NCBI WGS metagenome assembly OLGZ01 (sample SAMN03283291) | human gut metagenome | biome: human-associated habitat; material: feces | host: Homo sapiens | place: Peru | collected 2012 | reverse complement strand
AAGAAAAAGATTTAGAAATAGAAATGTAACTTGTTGTAAATTTTTTCTGTTTTGTGGTATAATAGTCAGCCGATAGGGGGACTTTATGAAAGATTATAAACAAATACTAAAAGAAGTAAACAATACTATAACTAGCAATAAGATTTTTTCAAAACAAGATTTTGAAAAAATGAGTGATTATCTTTTTACTATGAAACAACCTTTAGTTTTTTCAGAACCAAATTCTATTGAATATTATGTTTATTTTGCTATTCAAAATACTTCTCTATATTTAGATAAATGTAGAAATAAGAATATAAATTGGAATGTATCTTACCAGAAATTAGGAAAAAAGATAACAAAATATTGGACTAAGGAGTACAAAAAGTTTAGTCTAGCATAGATTGTTACTGGATTAGTATTTATGTATGGAAGCCACTTTAATTATTAAGTGGTTTTTATTTGCATGAAAGGAAAGAATAAAATGAAAAAACTAAAAATTTTTTTGTTATTGATATTATTGTCTTCTTTAATATATTGTGTTTTTGAAATATACCAAATATATAAAGAAGAAAAAAATACAGCAGATATAAAAAAAGAACTAATTGAATTAATTGATATTCCTGAAAATATAGAAGAGGAATCACCTTTTAGTGTAAACTTTTCAGAATTGCAAAAAATTAATCCTGATATTGTGGGTTGGATTTTAATTGATGGAACTCAAATCAACTATCCAATTGTTCAAGGAAAAGATAATTCGTATTACTTGAATCATTCTTATGATAAAAAATGGAGTGGCTTTGGTAGTATTTTTATGGATTATTCTTCATCAAAAAATTTTTCTGACTATAATACATTTATATATGGTCATCATACAAAAAACGGATCTATGTTTGGAGAAATATATAAATACATGAATAAGTCTTTTTATGAAGAACATCCGACTTTTAAATTATATACACCAGATGGAAATTACAATGTTAAAGTATTTAGTTCTTATGTTGCTGATACTGAATCCGATTCATATAATCAAAATTATTCTTCGTTGGAAGATTATAATGATTATTTGAATTATATAGTATCTAAAAGTAATTATAAAACGAATATAGAGGTTAATTATATTAAAGACAAAATAATAACTTTATATTCGTGTTCGAGAGAAGGAAACTGGAATAAAAAATCAAGATATTTTATACATGGAATTCTTGAAAAATACTAGTAAAAGCAATGATTTTTAAGGCGAAATATGATATAATATAATTAGTTAAAATTGCTTTTGCAGAAAGTGAGATGATTATATGTTAGAGGATTTAAGAAGAGAAAGAGAAGAACAAGGTTATACTTGTACAGATATAGGATCTATGTTTGGATTAAGTAAAAGTGGTTATAGACAAATAGAAGTTGGCAAAACAATTCTTTCTTATGAAAGAGCTGTTGAAATTGCAACATTATTAGGAAAGAAACCTGATGACATTTTTTTAAAGGATATAATTTTGATGAAAGGTGAAAACTTTAGATTTATTCAAGATGCTTCTGAAAAAACATTAGAATATATTAAACGAATTGAAAATATTAAATATGCTGACAGACTTGAAGTTTGTATAGATTTATTTAAAAAATGGAGCAATAAATCTATAAGTAATGGTAAGGGAGTTGTTTTTAAACCATCTGCTATGGGGTTTGATGATTCACTAGGTACTGAAATATCTGATTTTTTATTCGTAATGTTAAACAATGATAGAATAAAAAAGGCAGGTAAGTTAGTATTGACAAAAAATGATGATAGTATTTGCAATGATACAAGTAGAAAAATTATTGCTGACTTTAAAAAACTTGAATTTACTGAACAAGTAGATGTTTTAACTGAATTGATTGTCAAATTAGATAACAAAACATTATTTATGGAGAAAACGGATTTTCCTAAATTTAGTAGGTTTATGACTGGTTATGATGTCGGAAATGAAATGAGAAATTTTAAAAAAGCATACATTCAAGTTAGTAATGAACAATAACTTTTAGCTATGACTAATTCTTTTTGGATTAACTGATGGATACATTTATGTATCCTTTTTTTGTCGTACCAAAAAGGAGAGATATTTATAGAAAATAAAACTTTAGAAAAAAAGAATTGCAATAATGTATTGGCGTATAGTATGAAGTTAGCATTATTAAATGAATTATTAAGATTAAATAAAATAACAGAGCAAGAATATTCATTGATTAGAGCAAAAATTAAATTGGAACACAAAATCGTTTAATTTGATTCTAAAACTGCTCAAATGTGTGTTATAATTGAATAGGAAAGTTTTGCTATAAACTTTGATTGAGGAAAGGAGATTTTAGTGGGTAATGTTAAAGTTATAGCAGCTAATCCAAAAAAAGCACATGGCATAAAAGGTCTTATAAAGAAATTATTAAGAGTGTGTGCATATTGTCGTGTAAGTACAGGTACTGATGAACAAAAAACTAGTTACGAATCTCAAATAAAGTATTATAAACAAAAAATAAAACAAAATGCTGATTGGGAACTTGTTGATATATATGCTGATGAAGCAATTTCAGGAACGCAAGTTTACAAAAGAATAAATTTTAAACGAATGATAGATGATGCTTTAGCAGGTAAAATAGACATGATACTTGTAAAATCAATTTCAAGATTTGGTCGAAATACTGTAGACATTTTGAAGTATATTCGTTTATTAAAAGAACATGGTGTAGCAGTTTATTTTGAAGAAGAAAATATTAATACAATGCAGATGCAAGGAGAAATATTATTAACTGTTTTATCTGCAATTGCCCAACAAGGTAGTGCTACAATATCTTCAAGTGTTGCCTTGGGAGCAAGAATGAAAATGAAAAGAGGAGAATTAGTTGGACATTATGCTCCTTATGGTTATAGATACGATAAAGATAAAGAAGAATTAATCATATATGAAGAAGAAGCACAAGTTGTTAGAGAAGTATTTAGACTGTATGTAGAGGAAGGTTTGGGAACAGCACGAATTGCTAGAGTATTAAATAACAGGAAAATTCCAAGCCCAACTAATAAGATGTGGTCAGGAACTGTTATTACAAGAATGATACGAAATGAAAAGTATTGTGGTGATTTATTAACAGGTAAAACTTATACAAGTGATCCTATTTCTAAAAAGAAAATAATTAATCATGGTGAAAAAGATAAATTTTATACTAAAAATCATCATGCAGCAATTGTTGATAGAGAAATTTGGGAGAAGGCAAATGCTTTATTAGATAGAAGAACAAGTGAGTATAAGGAAAAAAATAAGCTTAATAAAGAAAGTCACATGTATCCTTTCAGTAGTAAAATTGATTGTGGATGCTGTGGTCAAAAATTTATTAGGAGATCTTGGGCACCACATAAACCAGGGCAACCAAAAAGAGTTGCTTGGTCATGTAGAACATTCATGAGGAGAAACGATAATTATTGTCAGAATATAGGTAATGTTAAAGAAAATATAATTGAAGAAGCATTCGTACAAGCATACAATAGTGTATGTGAAAATCATACTATAATTATTAATCAATTATTGGACACAATGGAAAAGATATTATCTGGAAATAATTATGACAAAGAAATAGCAAAGGTTAGAGAACAAATTAACACTTTTAAAGATAGAGAATCTAATCTTGTTGATATGAAGTTAGATGGAATAATAGATTCAAATATATATGTGCAAAAAAGTGATGAAATTAAAAATAAAATTTTATTGCTTGAAGAAAAGTTGGATGAGTACAAAAATATCATGAAAGATGAAAATGATATTAAAAGAAGAATTGGAGAATTTAAATCCATATTCAAAAAGAAAAATATATTAACTGAATTTGATTCAGTAGTATTTAATAGCATTACAGATAAAATTATAATTGGAGAAAAAGATGAGTTTGATGTTTTGAATCCAAATGTAATAAAATTTGTATTTAGAAATGGAAAAGAAGTAAAACAAGCGTTACCCCGTAAATTAAATAGCAAACAAACCGTTATAGAAAAATATGCTGAAGAAATAAGAAAGCAACAATCTTCAGCTTCCTCAGATGAGAAAAATATAATACAAGTGAATACGAAAGAAGTTGATGAAAATGAAAGCGTTGAATTTGACTCCATTGGTGCAAATTGCAACAACGAGAAATACCGTTATCGCTCCACCTAGAATGTTAATAGCATTTTTAGAAAACAACTTACAAGAAGATGGAAGTGTTCTTATACCAGAAAAATTAAGACCTTATATGGGTGGTAAGGATAAACTTATTCCGACAAATAAATAAAGGATTAATTCCTTTTTTTATTTGAGTTAAATTTAATTTTAAGATATCATACAATCTATTAGAAAAAGAGTGATAAAAAAATGAGATACTATATTGATAAAGACACCATGGATTTTTTAGAAAAAGACGTAGAAGCAGTAATCTATTTGCTTAAAAAAGCATATATTAGTACTAAAGAGTATTATAAAGGAAAAGCTTTTTCTGATTTTCTTTACTTTAATACTTATAAGACATTTACTAATGGATATTGTTTTTATTTTGCAAGAATGCTTAAAAGTATTTATAAAAATGCTTGCTTTGTTTCATATGATAAATATTATGCTCATATAAGTCATATATTTATTAAGATAAAAGGTGATATTTATGACGTATATGGAAAAAGAAACTTAAGTAAATATGAAACGTTAGAAAATGAAGAATTAGAAAAAATAAATTTAAATCACATGGAAGTAGAAAGTGAAATATATGAAACATTTAAGATGTACTTTCATAAGTATTTAGATTTATATATAAATTATAATGAGCCTTTTATCAAGAAAAAACATTAAAAATTATAAAAAAACTTGCATTAATGGAAAAAATATGGTAAATTCTTTCTATCGCTATTTTTTATAGTGATTTTAATTAGGCTTTAATTTACTTATATAAAGAAAGGAGAGATAATATGTTAAATAACAAAAAACTTATAAATTATCTTATTGTTCGTGAAAATAATGTTAATAGTTATTTGAAAAATTTTGATATTACTAAAGATGATTTTAATTCTTTATTTATAAATAATAAAGATGAATTAACTAGATATTATGATGAAGCATATAATCATGCTGTAAAATTAGTTATGGATGATGAATATGTAGGTATTACATTTGATAACTTAGATAAGATTAAGGAATTTTTAGAAGAACAAAATGGAAAAGCAAAATCACTTGCTATGTAAAAGAAGTGGTTTGTTTTTTTATTTTATATTAAAAAGTGTATAAAATACACAAAAAGATATTGACAAGTGTATAAATAACACATATAATGATAATGGTGGTTATATGAGAGTAGATAATAAATTATATGAAAAACAAGGTATTCATGTTATATCTGTTATATTTACGGTAGATAACGGAATAACTAAAGTTTTATTGGTAAAAAGAAGTAACGAACCATATAAAGATATGTGGGCATTACCAGGTGGAGCTTTATACAATAACGAAAGGTTAGAAGATGGAGTTAAAAGAGAAATATATGAAAAAACTGGTATAGAAAATTGTGATATTTATCAATTTAAAACATTTGATGAGTTTGGTGAAGAAAATAACTTATTTAGAATGCTTGCGGTATCGTATATCGGAATATTAAAAAGTGATTCTAAAATAATAAAAGAAAACAAAAATACTAAAGACGCCGCTTGGTTTAAAATTGATTGCGTGCCTAATCTTGCGTTTAAACATAATGAAATTATGAATGAGGCACTAAAAAAATTAAAAAGCCTAATAACTGAAAGTAACATTTTAAAATCTATTTTACCTGATAATTTTACGATGCCTGAATTACAAAAAGTCTTTGAAAGTATTTTACAAAAGAAGTTTGATAGAAGAAACTTTAGAAAGAAAATACTAAGTTTAAACATAGTTGAAGACTTAAATAAAGAACTTAGCATAAATGGAAATAAACCATCTAAATTATATAAATTTAAAGACGAAATTCCCGTTAAGAAAGTGTTTTAAAAAGTACAAGTGATATGTACTTTTTAATATAAAATTATATGTGTATAAAATACACTAAAAGGAGGTTAAAATGATATATTTGTTAAGACATGGTCTTGATGATGAGACTAAAATAGGAGGGTATAGCAATATTTCACTAACAGATGAAGGAATTATAAAAACCAAAGAAGCAAGAAGTTTTATAGAAGAAAACATAAACTTTAATAAAATTATTTCAAGTGATGTTAAAAGAGCGGTTCAAACATCAAACATAGTAAATGAAAATTTAAATAAAGAGATAATTTATACGGATTTATTAAGAGAGCAAGACAAAGGTGATTATAATGGCATTTTAAAAGCTAGTTTAGATAAAGATGATTACTTTTTAGGAAAAATAAACACGTATGATACGTATCCAAATGGTGAATCTTTAATGGACTTATATTTTAGAGTTGAAAAACTATTATTAGAAATAGATAAATGGGATGATAATTTGCTAGTAACACATAGAGGAGTAATAAATATGATTTACTATATTTTAAATGATATAAAACCTACTATGTATAAAGATGAGTTTAAAGTTACACACTCATCAGTTCATAAATTAGATTTATCAAAAAATAAAATAGAAAGGATATATTAATTATGTTGGTATCAAAAATATGTTTAACTGGAGGACCTTGTGCAGGAAAAACAACCGCACTTTCTAAAATAGATAATGAACTTACTAATATGGGATATAAGGTATTTATAATTGATGAAGTTGCAACAAGAATTATAAACGAGGGAATAAGACCTTTTGGAGAAAACAAAATAAACATGCTAGACTTTGAAAGAATTTTATTAAAGGAACAGTTAACTAATGAAGAATGTTTTTCTTATGCTGCAAATTTAATAGATAAAAAATGCGTTATAATTTGTGATAGAGGAGTCTTTGATGTAAAATCATTTTTAAATGAAAAGGATTTTGATTCTTTAATAAAAGAATTTGGTAAGACGAAGTTAGAACTTATGGATAGCTATGATTTGGTAATTAGTCTAACAACAGCTGCTAAGGGTGCACAAAAGTATTACACAACAAGTAATAATAGTGCAAGAAAAGAAGATATAAAAGAGGCTATTACAAGTGATGACAAGATAGAAGATGCTTGGAGTTTTCACAATAATTTAAAGATTGTATCAAATAAAAATTCTTTTGATGAAAAGATGAATAATGTTTTAGAAATAATAAAAAAACATCTAAATATAGATGAAAAAAAGGAAGCAAAATACGTAGTAGAACTTCCCCTTAATATAGATGATATTTTCTCTCTTAAAGACTGCACGAAAATAAGAATTACCCAGACATATTTAAAAACAAATGGTAACTACGAAATGAGGCTTAGAAAAAGAAGTCTTGAAGGTGAAAACACGTATTATGTTACGATAAAAAAAACTTATGATGATAAAGAAAAAATAATAACAGAAGAAAAAATAGATGAGAGAACTTACAATATCTTAAAAAATCAAAGAGAAATAATAAATGAACTTGATAAAACTAGAGTTTGCTTTTCTTTTAATGATAATATGTATAAACTAGACATGTTTGATAATGGCATGAATATTTTAGAGGCAAGTGCTACATCTAAAGTTCCAGAATTTATAAAAGTTATTAAAGATGTTACAAACGATAAAAACTATAAGAACATTAATATAGAATTTGGTAAGAGTTATGTTTACAAAAATAAATAATGGTGATATTCTTTTTTAAGGTAGGTGTTTTATATGGCTAATTTAGAATTTAGATATGGACCAATGAACTCAGGTAAAAGCATGGCTCTTTTACAAATGGCTTATAATTATGAAGAAAATAATAAAAAGGTTATTTTAATAAAATCGGTTATAGATACTAAAGGAGGAGATTATTTAGTATCAAGGATTGGACCTAAAAGAAAGATTCAGATAAAACTAGATAAAAAAGAAAGCTTACTTAGTGATGAATACATGGAAAGATTTAAGAAAAATGATGCTATTTTAGTTGATGAAGCTCAGTTTCTAACTAAAAGTCAGGTAGAAGATTTATGGATAATATCAAAAAAATTAGATATTCCAGTTATTTGTTTTGGACTCAAGACTAATTTTAAATCGGAATTTTTTGAAGGCTCTAAGAGATTATTTGAATTATCAGATAAGTTTAAAGAACTAGAGACAATATGTGAATGTGGTAAGAAAGCTAGGTTTAACGCAAGAAAAATAAATGGCAAATACGTAAAAGATGGATTAGAAAATGTGATAGATGGAGAAAATGAAAAAATAAAATACGTTCCGTTATGTGGAATTTGTTACTTAGAAAAAGTTTTTAAAAGAGGTAGATAATTCGACATATTTTTTAAATTAAAATCATTATAATTACTATTGTTTTTTTATTTAAGAAAGGAATAAGTAGTTATGCAAACAGAAATTGAATTATTAAATTATTTAAAAAATTTTATTATAAGTAAAGAAATATTTAATATAGATATTAAATACGAAGATTTAGACATATTAAAAAAATACTATGATAATACTTATGAAAAAGTATCTGTTTTGGTTATGGATGATGAATATGTAGGTATTACGTTTGATAATTTAGATAAAATAAATACTTTAATAAAAAAAGTTAGTTAAAACACGTTTATTATAGTATAATTATTATGAGGTGTTATGTATGTTTGAAAATAATAAAATATTTATATTAGGATTTGCAAGAAGTGGTTATGAAGCTGCTAAATTTTTAGTAAAAAGAGGAAACGAAGTTTTAATAAATGATGGTAAAGATGAAAGTAAAGTAGATCAAGATAAACTAAAAGAACTAAAAGATTTAGGCGTTAAGTTTTACTTTGGTTCACATCCAGATGACTTGTTAGATGAAAGCTATGACTATTTAATTAAGAATCCAGGTGTCCCAATTCATCATAAATATGTAGAAAAAGCAGAAAAACTTAAAATAGAAGTTATTAATGAAGTAGAAATGGCATATAGATTGTTGCCAAAAGATGTTACGTTAGTTTCTATTACTGGTACTAATGGTAAGACAACAACTACAACACTTACTTACGAAATGATTAAAGAAGAAGGTATTAGATGCCATCTAGCTGGAAATATAGGATATCCTTTATGTAGTTTTTTAGATAAATTACAAAAGGGCGATGTAATCGTTATGGAAACGTCTTGCCAGCAACTTAATAACGTAAAAGAATTTAAGCCCCATATAGCGGTTATGACTAATTTATCAGAAGCACACGTTGATTTCTTTGATAATAGTTATAAGAAGTATAAAGATGTTAAAACAAAGATATTTAAAAACCAAACAAAAGATGATATTGCAATTCTTAATTTAGAAAATGATGAAGTATTAAAGCAAACAGAAAATATTAAGTCTAAGAAGTTATATTTCTCATCAAAGAAAAAGGCCGATTGCTACTTAAAAGATGATATTATTTACTATAATGATGAAGAAGTACTTGATACTAATAGAATGATTATAGTAGGTAACCATAATAAAGAAAACGTAATGGCATCTATTATGGTAGCAAAAGAGTTTAATGTATCAAACGAGACCATTAGAAAAGTTGTCTACAATTTTAAAGGTGTTGAGCACAGACTAGAATTTTCAGGGGAAGTTGATGGTGTTAAGTATTATAATGATACTGAAGCTACTAACATTAAATGTACTCAAATTGCACTTTCTTCATTTAATAAGCCAACCATAATTATATTAGGTGGGTTAGAAAGAGGACAAGACTTTAACGAACTTACACCATATATGAAAAACGTAAAAGCTGTTTTAGCAATTGGTGAATGTAGGAAAAGAGTAGAAGACTACGCGAAAAGTTTAAAAATCCCTGTTTATACTCATGAATTTTTAAAAGATGCTATGAAAGAAATAGAAGGTATTAAAAAAAGCGGAGACGTTGTTTTATTATCTCCAGCATCAGCATCTTGGGATCAATATAAAGAATGTGAAATTAGAGGGAAAGAGTTTAAAGACTACGTAAGAAAATTAAAATAAAAAGGTTATCTTACTTTAAAATATGTAAAAGAGGATTTTACTAAAAAGTAATTTCTCTTTTTTATTTTATATGTTATACTTATTTAAGAAATGAGTGATTGATATGTTAAAACCAAATTATATAGAAGCTAAAAAAAGAACTAAAGAAGATATAAAAGTATTAAGAAATGAATATAAAATTCCAGATGAAGTTAAAAACTTAGGAGAAAATAAAAAGTACTTTATTAAGACTTATGGTTGTCAGATGAATGAACATGATAGTGAAGTTATATCTGCAATATTAGAAGATATGAAGTTCACCAAAACAGATGATTATGAAAATGCTGACTTAATTATTTTAAATACTTGTGCTATTAGAGAAAACGCACATAATAAAACTTTTGGGATGCTTGGCAGAATAAAGCACTTAAAGCAGGCTGAGCCTAATTTAATGGTTGGACTTGCAGGGTGTATGAGTCAGGAAGAAAACGTAGTAGATGAAATAATTAATAAGTATAAATGGATGGATTTTGTATTTGGAACTCATAATATCTATAAGCTTCCAGAAATTCTAAAAGAACATATGAAAACAGAAAAACTAGAGGTTAACGTATGGTCTAATGAAGGAAACGTAATAGAAGGACTTCCATCAAAAAGAGATTCTAAATATAAAGCATGGGTAAATATTATGTATGGTTGTGATAAGTTTTGTACGTACTGCATTGTTCCTTATACAAGAGGTAAACAAAGAAGTAGAATGCCAGAAGATATAATAAGTGAAGTTAAAAACTTAAAAGAACAAGGTTATATGGAAGTTACATTACTTGGTCAAAATGTTAATGCATATGGTAAGGACTTTAAAGATAGAAATTATAAAATGGAAAACTTACTTGAAGATGTAGCTAAAACAGGTATTAATAGAGTAAGGTTTGTAACATCACATCCTTGGGACTTTACTGATAATATGATTGATATAATTAAAAAGTATGATAATATTTGTAACTATATTCATCTTCCAGTACAATCAGGTTCATCTAGAATATTAAAGCTTATGGGAAGACGTTATACCAAAGAATCATACTTAGAACTTTATAAAAAAATAAGAGAAAAATTAGGTGATAACGCATCTATTACAACCGACATAATAGTAGGATTTCCAGGTGAAACAAATGAGGATTTTGAAGAAACTTTAAAACTTGCAGAAGAATGTAAATATGATTCAGCATTTACTTTTATATACTCTCCAAGAGAAGGCACTCCAGCTGCTAAAATGGAAGATAACGTATCAAAGGAAGAAAAAGAAGAAAGATTATATAAACTTAATGAAATTATAAATAAGTATGCTAAAGAAGCTAATGAAAGATTAGTTGGTAAAGTTATGCCTGTTTTATTAGAAAACGTAAGTGAAAAAGATGAAAATATGTTAGCTGGTTATACTGATACCATGAAATTAGTTAATGTTAAGGCAGATAAAAAATATATTGGTAAAATAGTAAACGTTAAAATTACTGATGCTAAAACTTGGAGTTTGGATGGTAAGATAGATGAATGACATAGAAGAAAAAATAGATGAATTATTTGATGAATTAAAAAATAAGGATATATATTTAAATTATATAAAAGCTAAGAAACAATTAAAAAGTAATAATGAAGTAACTAATATAATAAATAAAATAAAAAGATTACAAAAAATATGTACTAATAATGATGATCCTAAATTAGAAGATGAAATAAAGAAATTATATGATGCATTAAATAGTTATCCAATATATCAAAGCTATTTAAATTTAAAAGATTTACTAAATGAAGAACTTATAATAATAAAAAACCAATTTGAAAATTACTTTAAAGATATTTTGAAATTTTAAAATTATTTTAATAATTAAGATGAATATTCATCTTTTTTTTGACGAAATTTTACAAGATTGTTATCCACAAAGCTAAAAAACTTGATTTAGTGGTGGGTAAATGCTATTATAAACATGTAGAAAGTAAGGGTAAGGAGGAGTATTTGTGGATAAGACAAGAAATAAAATATTTGTAGGTGTTTAGCACTACTTTTAGTAATGGTAGCAGGTTATGCATTATTTAGTCAGAACCTAACAATAAATGGAACAGCAAAAGCACAAGGTGATTTTTCTGTTACACCAACGTGTCAAGCAGGAATACCAACAAATTTAGTTGAAAGTGCTAAATTAGTAGTGACTGATTGGGTAGATGAAAATGGATATTATGATGATTCTTGCACGGTAAATGGTAATAATATAAATTTTAAAACTAGTTTAAAATGGCCAGGAGCAAGAAGGTATTTTGTTGTAAAAGTAACAAACACAGGAAGTATTGATGCAATTGAATCTTATGATTATCATAATGATACCCATAATTTTTGTTATGATATGAACGGAAATGATAAATTTGAATCAGATGAATGTAATAATAGCATTATTGATTGGACAAAAATAGTAGATTATACTGGAATTGGCGTAATTGCATTTGAAGATAATAATGGAAAGTTATTTACATTAGATAATATAACAGAAGAAAATAAATCAAATTTTGTAACGGAAAACGGAGATATTATGTTAAAACCAGGATTCTCAGGTTATTATATTTTTGGCTTTGGACTTAATAGGGAAGGTCAGGGAACTGGAGCTGCAGAATTCTCAATGAAATTAGATTATTCGATGACTGTACCATATTCACAACCAACAACGAAATAGTGTTTTACCACTATTTTTTTTGTAAACGTATTTAATTTATTTATCATTTTAATTGTTAAAAAATGTCAAATGTATTATAATATTATTGTTAGGATGTGATTATATGAAAAAAAGAGTTATAAGTGCTATAGTAGCTCTTATAATATTTGTTCCGCTTGTTATATTAGGCGGTGTGTATCTTAAGATTGCGACGTGCGTTTTAGGTGTTTTAGCAATGAAAGAGTTTCTTAATTTACCTCATAAAAATAAAAGACCTTTATATGTTGATGTAATTATTTATGCACTTACAATATTACTTGTTTTTATTGATGAAAAAAGAGAAATATATTATTTTTTAACTATGATTATACCTTTACTTGCTGTTATTTATTGTAATGATAATAAAAAGTATAATGCTGATGAAGCTTTTAAATTAATTGGTATGACATATTTAGTAGGTACGGTATTTCATAAGTTTTTATTAATAAGAGGAGAGAGTCTAATGCTTTTTGTATATTTATTTTTAATAACTATGCTTACTGATACATATGCTCATTTAGCAGGTACGTTAATTGGCAAACACAAATTAGCTCCTAAAATATCTCCAAATAAAACATGGGAAGGTGCTATTATTGGAGGCATATTTGGTACTTTATGTGCAGCAACATTTTATTATATTGCTATATCAAGTAATGTAAATGTATTAGGCTTATTAATAGTGACTTTATTTTTATCGTGTTTGGGACAACTTGGAGATTTATTCTTTAGTGCTGTTAAAAGAAATCATGATATAAAGGATTTTTCTAATATAATGCCTGGACATGGTGGTGTGTTAGATAGATTAGATAGTATTATTTTTGTTATTATTGGATATATTTTATTATCAGGAATAATATAGGAGGAAAAAATGACTTTAATATATTTTATCTTAATGCTTGGTACAATAGTTTTTATTCATGAATTAGGTCACTTTATATGGGCTAAAAAATCAGGTGTTTATTGTTATGAATTTTCTTTAGGCTTTGGGCCAAAATTATTTTCTTTTAATAGAAAAGGCGATGAAACAAAATACTGTTTAAGACTAATACCACTTGGTGGGTATGTTGCTATGGCAGGTGAAGAAGTAGATGATGATAAAAATGTACCTAAAGATAAAAAGATGTATAATAAACCATGGTATAAAAAACTTCTTATTGTTTTAGCGGGTGTTACAAATAACTTTATATTAGGTTTTGTAGTATTATTTTTGATAGCATTAATATATGGTTCTTATAATACTAGACCTATTGTTGGTGCTGTACTTAAAGATTCTGCAAGTTATAAAGCTGGTATTAAATCTGATGATAAAATACTTAGTATAAATGGAGAAAAAACAAAAACTTGGGATGATGTTACGCTAAAACTTACTTTGGCTAATAACAATAAATATCAGGTTTTTACTGTAAAAAGAGGTTCTAAAACTAAAGAAATAAAAGTAAAGCCTGATAAAATTACTGACAAAAAAGGAAATGTTTCTTATTCTTATGGTATAACACTTGATAGTACAAGATATCATGGACTTTCAAATGCTCTTAGATATTCTACTAGTAAGTTTGGATCTATCTTTAATTCTATGTTTGTAACTATTAAGGCCTTATTTACTGGAAAAGTTGGAATAAACTCTCTATCAGGTCCAGTTGGAATTTATACGATAGTAGGAAGTCAAAGTAAAGCAGGGCTTTCAGGATTATTATACTTACTTGCATATTTATCTATAAATGTTGGTTTTATTAATTTAATTCCATTTCCTGCCTTTGATGGATATCGTGCTGTAGTAATTTTATTTGAAAGGATAACTGGTAAAAAAGTAAATGCAAAAGTAGATGCAATTGTAAATAGTATAGGATTATATTTGCTTTTTGCACTTATGATATATGTAACTATAAAGGATGTATTAAGACTTTTCTAAGAAAAGTCTTTCTTGTATAATAGGAGGTATTATGAAAGATTTGAAAGTAATATTTATGGGAACTCCAGAGTTTTGTGTTCCAATTTTAGAGACCTTAATAGAAAATTGTAATGTAATAGCAGTGGTAACACAGCCGGATAAAAAGGTAGGTAGAAAGCAAGAAATTGTTTATTCACCGGTAAAAAAGGTTGCTATAAAAAATAATATAAAAGTTCTTCAACCTGCTAAAATAAAAGAGGAATATGAAAGAATAAATTCTTTAAATCCGGATATTATAATTACTTGTGCTTATGGTCAAATAATTCCAATTCAAATTTTAGATAAACCTAAATATGGTTGCATAAATGTACATGCATCACTTTTACCAAAATTAAGGGGTGGAGCACCTATACATAAAGCAATAATGTATGGTTATTTAAAAACAGGTATAACTATTATGTACATGGATAAGGGAATGGATACAGGAGATATGATTTCAAAATCTGAAGTTGTTATAGAAAAAACTGATACGGCCCAAAAGCTTCATGATAAATTAATGAAAGAGTCTGTATCTCTTCTAATTAATACTCTACCTAGTATAATTTCTGGTACTAACAAAAGAGAAAAACAAAATGAAGATGATGCAACTTATGCGTATAATATATCCAGAGAAGAAGAACATACTAACTTTAATAAAACATCACTCGAGGTATATAACCAGATAAGATCTCTTAATTCATGGCCTGGAGCTTATGCCACTTTGGATGGAAAAAATATTAAATTGTGGTTTTGTACTATAACTAATAACAAATATAATCAAAAACCAGGTACTATTGTTAATGTTACAAAGGATGGTATTGAAGTTGTAACAAAGGACGCAAGTGTTTTAATAACGGAATTACAAATACCTGGTAAAAAGAAAGTAGATATTAAAAGCTTTATTAATGGAATAAAAAAAGAAGATTATATAGGAAAAGTATTTAAGTAGTTAAATTAACTACTTTTTTTATGGTATAATTATCGTGTAAAGAAGGTGTTTTAATTGATAAAGATATTTCAAAATGATAGTATTTTAAATAATGATATAAAAGATAATTCAATTATTATTACTTCAAAAAATAAAATTTATAAATATAAAATTCATTTTCTAAATAGAAATATTAAAATAACTTCTTTAGATATGTACTTAAATGAATTATCAAAAAAATATTTTAATAAAAGACTAGCAAATTCTAATGAAAGCCTGATTTTAATGTATGAAGCCTATAGAAAAGTAGTAGATAAGCTTTCTTTTTATAAAAATCAAGATGTTTCTTTTGCTAAAAATTTATGTTTAACTTATGAATTTTATCTTGAAAATGATTGCATAAAAAGTAGTAAAACAAAAGATTTAGATATTATATATGAAAAGTATAATGACTTATTGAATCGTCATAATTTGGTTAGTTTACCTAATTTATTTAATTATTCTTATATAGATAAAATATCTTATGATAATATTTATTTTGAAGATGTTATAAGTCTAAATCGTTTTGAAATTAGTTTTATAAATAGTATAAAAGATTATAAAAACGTTTATGCATTTGCAAATACAATTAACAATATGTCTTTGGTTTCTGATTTAAATAACTTATCTCCTTGTTTTTATGAGCCGATAGATAACTTAGATATTAATAATTTATTTAATATAAATAGTTGCAAGATATTTAAAAACATTAACATAGTATCTTGTAATGATTTATATGAAGAAGTTAAGTTTTTAAATGAAGATATTATAAAAAACGTAAACAAAGGATTAAAATATAAAGATATTTTAGTTATTTCAAATGATATTAAAAGATATCAAAATTATTTTGATATGATATTTTCTATTCCTTTTTCTAGAAAAGTAAGACAGAAAGTTATAACAAGTAACTTTATACAAAATTTAAAAAATATATTAAACGGTAATTTTTCTTGTCAAAACTTTCTCAATTTAATAAAACTTAATTTATTTTCAATTGATTTAAAAAACATAGATATACTTGATAATTATATTTACGTAAATGGCTTGTTTGATAAACCTTTTTATGAACCCTTTACAAAATATAATGATAAAAGAGAAAAAGAAAATTTATCTATGTTAAATGAGATAAGAGTAGATGTTATTAATCCAATTAAATGTCTTTTAGAAAACGTTATTAACGTAAATGATACTTTAGAAGTATTAAGGTATTTATTTATGTATATCGATGAAGAAGGCATTACAGATAAATTAGCCACCCTTGATTTTGAGGGATATAATGATTTAATTAATGCTTTAGAGCTTTTAAACGATACTACATCTAATTTAAATATAACTATGGTTTTAGATTATTTAAGTAATATTTTAACTAGTAATTTAAAAGAAAATTATATGCAAGATGAAGTTAGAATAGAATCTTTAGATGATTATTCCTTTAGACCATATAAAAAGGTGTATTTTATTGGTGTAACAGAAAAAGACTTGCCAGTTAAATTTAGTTATAAAACGTTAATTAATAGTAGTGATTTAAATCATAAAGATATTTATAACCTAATAAAAAAACATAATGATAAATATCAAAATATAATTTCAAATATTTTAATTAATAAAGATGTAACAATAACTTATCATAAAATAAATGATTCAAAAAACAAACTAAATAAAAGTGCGATTTTATCTTCTTTTTTTAAAGATGATACACATTATACATATTCTTTAAATAAAGATACAGTTTTAAATCAAGATAAAAAAATAGATAAATCTTTAGCATTAAATTTATATGGCTCTACTTTAACTTTAAGCCCTAGTAGTATAGAAACTTATTCAAAATGTCATTATTCTTACTTTTTAAAATATGGTCTTAATTTAAATGTTAAAGAAAAAAACGTATTTGATAGTCGCAAGAAAGGAACTTTTGTCCATTATATTTTAGAGAATACTATTAAAAATAACGTAACTATTAAAACCATAAATGAAATGGTATATAAGTATACTAATTCTTACTTAGAAAGTTGTAGCTATAATATAGATAACATTACTTTATATTTAATTAGCATCTTAAAAGAAAAAACTAAAAAGCTTTTATCTATAATTTTAGAGGAACTTAAAAACACTAAGTTTAAACCAGAAGCTGTTGAATTAAAAATAAAAGATATGAATTTTAGTATAAAACTTGATGATGGTGTTTTAAATATAACAGGAACGGTTGATAGACTTGATTCATACGTATTAGATGATACTTATTATTATAGAATAATAGATTATAAAACTGGTAAAAAAGCTTTTAAATTAAGTGATGTAATAAATGGTCTTAATATGCAGATGATAGTTTACTTATTAGCTATTAAAAACCTAGATAAAAAAAACAAGATAAATAAACCAACTGGTTTTTTGTATTATCCAGCATTAATTAATTACAAAAAAGAAAGCATTAATCTATCAAAGGATGAGGTGTTAGAAAAATTAAAAAAACAGATGAGATTAAATGGTATTATAAGCTCATCATCACTTGAATTTTATAATGATAATATAAATGATTATGTTGATGTTAAAACAAGAGATAATATAAGTTCTGATAAAGTATTTAGTGATGATGATTTAAATATTGTCTTTAATAAAGTAATGGAAAATTTAAAAAAAGAAGGTAATAAAATATTATCTGGCAACATTAGTATTAATCCAATTATTGATAGTAATAATGATTCTTGTGCATTTTGTAAATTTAATAGTGTTTGTGGTTTTAATAAGTTAAATGGTGATGTAAGAAAATATAAAAATATGTCTAATTCTTTAGCTTTAAAGTTAATTAAGGAAGAAGGTGATATAAATGGCTTGGACTTTAGATCAACAAAGAGCGATAAATAAAAGGGGTGGAAAAATTTTAGTAAGTGCAGCTGCGGGATCAGGAAAGACAGCTGTTTTATCACAAAGAGTTTTAAATTACGTGTTAAATGGTAATGATGTCGATAAGCTTCTTATTGTAACGTTTACTGATGCAGCTAGTGTTGAAATGAGAACTAGGATAAAGAAAAATATAGAAGACGAGGTAAGAAAAAATCCTACCGATCATTTAAAAAGGCAATTAATTTTAATAGATAATACTAAAATAACTACTATGGATGCTTTTTATAATGAGCTTGTTAAACAGAATTTTGAAAAATTAGGAATAAAAAAAGATTTTAGTATTTTATCTTCATTTGAAGAGGAATTAATCAAAAAGAAAGTAGTTAATAGTTTGTATGATAAAAAACTTAAAGATAAAGAATTTTTATCATTACTAAGCTTTTTTAACATAACAGATAACACATTAATAACTGATATTATATACAAGTTAGATAATTTCTTTAAAACCATTCCTTTTTATGAAAAATGTATGGATGAATTTATAGATAAATATAATACCAGTTATTATAAAAAGTTACTACTTGACATAATAAAAAAAGATTTTGAATCTTACGATAAATTATATGATGATCTAAAAGAAGAACTATATTTATCATCAAGAGATTTTGATAAATTAAATAATAATTTAAATGAAGAAAAAGAATTTATAAGAAGAATGCTTGAAGTGTCATCATTTGATGATTTATCAGTTATTTTAAGAACAACAAATTTTAGTAAACTTCCAATTATAAAATGTCATAAAGATGATTACGTATATGAAAAATATAAAAAATTAAGAACTAATTTAAAAGATGTTTATCAAAAAAAACTAGATGATTTAAAAAGTGTTGATGAAACAATCTTTAATAAAGAACTTTTAATTCAAAAAGATATTTTAAAGTCTTTATTTGATGTAGTAAAAGATTATAGAAGAATGCTCATAGAAGAAAAAATAAAAATTAATAAATTCTCTTTTAGTGATATTCCTTTGTTTGTATTAGATCTTCTTATAAAAGATAATAAAAAAACTCCTTTAGCACTTAAAATTGCTAATTTATATGATGAAATTTTAATTGATGAGTATCAAGATACTAATATGCTTCAAAGTATTATTTTTAATGCTATATCAAAGAATGAGGGAAATTTGTTTGTAGTAGGTGATATTAAGCAAAGTATATATCGCTTTAGAAGTGCATGCCCTGATATATTTAATAGTGATAAAGAAAAATCTAGTTTAGATAGTTTTCCAATGCTTATTAACTTATCATTAAATTTTAGAAGTAGGCCTTCTGTTTTATCTTTTTCTAATTTTATATTTGAAAATATAATGAGTAAGTATTTAGGGGAAGTTACATATGATGAAAAAGAAATGCTTTATAATGGATTTTCTTATGATAAAAAAGAAGATACTATAACAGAAATTGATATTATAGATAATAATATTAAAGATAATTTAGAAAAAGAAGATTTAAATGATTTAACAAAGCAAGAAAAAGAAGCAATATATGTTGCAAATAAGATTAAGTATTTAATAGATAGTAAGTATAAAGTACTTGATAAAAAAACTGGTGAATATAGAAACATAGAACCTAGCGATATAGCCATTTTAATTAGAAATCTTACAAATAGTGATAAATATGTATCAGCACTTTTAAATAGGGGAATTGGTGTTTTTTGCGATAAAACATTAAATTTTTTTGATAATTATGATGTTATGCTTATCATTTCTTTATTGAAAGTTATTGATAATTATTTAGATGATGTATCTTTAATTTCCGTTTTAACTTCTGATTTATTTGGTGTAAGTGATTTTGAAATTGCAACGGAAAGAGCGAAAAATAAAAATTGTTATTTATACGAATCTATAATTAATGGTAATAATCTAAAATTAAAAGAGATAATAAACGAATTAGATGATATTAAAAGTTATTCTACTAAAAATGATTTAGTAAGTAGTATTCTTTATATGTATAAAAAATTAGATATAATAAATAAAATAGGCACCAATAAAAATAAGATAAAGAATTTAAATATAATGATTAAAAATGCAGAAATTTTTAGTGAAACAAAAGATTGTATGCTCCATGAATTTGTTAGTTATATTGATGATTTAATTTATGATAAATCTTCTTTTGAGGGACAAAACCCTATGTCTGATGGAAAAAACGTACTTATAACTACCATTCATAAATCTAAAGGACTTGAATATCCAGTTGTGTTTTTACCTTCTTTTTCAAGTAACTTTAATAAAACGGATTTAACGGATCCGATTTTAATGGATAAAACTTATGGAATTTCATTTGACATGTTTGATAAGGAAAAAAGCTGTTTTTATACTCCTTTATCAAAGATGGCAATTAAAGAAAAAATAAAAATATTAAATTTATCAGAAGAGTTAAGGGTTTTATATGTTGCATTAACACGTGCTAAAGAAAAAATAATAATAACTGCATCCGTTAATAATTTAGCAAGTAAATTATCTAAAATATCTTATTTAATAGGTAATCAAAGAAAAATAGATACTATGTATTTAACTTCATGTAATAGTTATTTAGATTTTGTATTAGCATGTCTAATAAAACATAAAGATGGTAAAAAATTAAGAGATTATGCTTCTATAGACGTTAAAACTTATGATTATGATTGTGATTTTAAAGTAGATATAATAGATTCAAACTTAATTAAAGATGAAAAATTAGTTATAAAAGAAGAAGATAGTAATTCTAAAAAAATAGAGAAAAAGGCATATGATGAGTCTTTAACAAATGTTCCTTTAATGCTTAGTGTATCTTCTATTAAAAATGACAAAGTGAAATTTACAAGAAAGCCATATTTTATAAATAACTCTTATAAAAAAACTAATATAGGTACTTTATATCATAGAATATTAGAAGTTTTACCAGTTAAAAAATATACATATGATATTTTAAAAGAAGAATTAAAAAATTTAATAAAAAATGATGAATTTAAATTAATAGATATTAATAAGATATTAGCTTATTTAAACAGTAATGTATATGATTTACTATTGAAAAGTGATAAAATATATAAAGAAAAAGAAATATCTTTTATGATAGAATCCAGTTTATATGATGAAAATTTAAAAGATGGACAAATACTTATAGATGGTGTTATCGATTTGATGTTTAGATATAATAACATCTACTATATAGTTGATTATAAAACTGATGATGTAGGTAGTGTAAATGAACTTATAAAAAGATATAAAAAGCAACTTGATTTATATGAGATAGGGGTTATGAGTATATTTAATGTTAAAGATGTTAAAAAAATTATTTATTCTATAAAGTTAAATGAAGTAATAGAATTATAAGGAGTGGTTTATATGAATAATTTATTTGAATTAATTGAAAAAGAAAAAAGAAGACAACAAGAAACTATAGAATTAATAGCATCAGAAAATTTTGTTAGTGAAGATGTATTAAAAGCTCAAGGAAGTATACTTACGAACAAGTATGCTGAAGGTTATCCTAAAAAAAGATATTATGGTGGATGCCAGTTTGTAGATGAAATAGAAAAGTTAGCTTGCTTATATGCTAAAAAATTATTTAACGTTAAATTTGCTAACGTTCAGCCACATTCAGGTTCATCTGCTAATATGGCGGTCTATCGTACATTACTAAAAAAAGGGGATAAAGTTCTTGGAATGAATCTTTCATCTGGTGGACATTTGACACATGGAAGCAATTTATCTTTTAGTGGAATGGATTATAAATTTATAAATTATGATGTTGATAAAAAAACTAATCAAATAAATTATGATGAGGTTAGAAAAATTGCTATTAAAGAAAAACCAAAACTTATTATTGCTGGTACATCATCATATTCAAGAAAAATAGATTTTGCAGAATTTAAGGATATTGCATCAAGTATAGGAGCTTATTTAATGGTTGATATGGCACATATTGCTGGTCTTGTTGCGGCAGGTTTACATCAAAATCCTTGTTTGTATGCAGATGTTGTAACATCAACAACGCATAAAACTTTAAGAGGTCCTCGTGGAGGATTAATTCTTACTAATAATGAAGAGCTTGCTAAAAAAATAGATAAAATGGTTTTTCCTGGAATTCAGGGTGGTCCTTTAATGCATGTTATTGCGGCAAAAGCAGTTTGTTTTAAAGAAGCTTTATCACCATCTTTTATAACTTATCAAAAACAAGTTATAAAAAATGCAAAGATATTAAGTGATGTTTTAAAAATGGAAGGTTTTAAAATAGTTACTAATGGAACTGATAACCATTTAATGTTGGTCGATGTTAAAAAATCGGTTAATATGACTGGCAAAGAAGCAGAAACAATATTAGATAGTATAGGAATTACTTGTAATAAGAACATGATTCCATATGATGTTACAACTCCTTTTATAACAAGTGGTATAAGGCTTGGAACGGCAGCTATGACAACTAGGGGATTTAAAGAACAGGACTTTGTTTTAGTTGGTAAAATTATTTCAGCATGTCTTCATAATAGTGACAATGTAAGAATATTAGAAGATTTAAAATCAAGAGTAAAAGAATTATGTAATAAATATCCTATATATGAAGAGGTGAATTATGAATAATATAATGGATGGTCTAAAGGTAAGTTTAGATATAAGAAAAAAAATAAAAGAAGAAATAGAAAGTGAAAACATAACACCACATCTAGCAGTTATTCAAGTAGGAGATAATAAAGCAAGTGATGTTTATATTAAAAATAAAAAGAAGGCTTGCTTAGATGTCGGTATAACATTTGACCATATTAAATTTAATGAAACAATAAGTGAAGATTTGGTAATTGATGAAATTAAAAGACTTAACAATGACATTAGTGTAAATGGTATTTTAGTACAATTACCACTTCCTTTAGGTTTTGATGAGGGAAAAATAATAAATACAATTGATCCATTAAAAGATGTAGATGGATTAACATACCCCAATGTAGGTAATTTAGTTTTAGAAAATGATTGTTTAGTACCTTGTACACCACTAGGAGTTATGGAACTTTTAAAATATTATAACGTAAATTTAAGAGGGAAAAATGTTTGTTTAGTTGGAAGAAGTAATTTAGTTGGTAAACCATTAATTCAATTATTATTAAAAGAAGATGCAACCTTAAGCATTTGTCATTCTAGAAGTTTAGATATTAAAAACTATACTAAGATGGCTGATGTTTTAATTGTTTCAGCGGGGCTTCCTAATTTAATAACTAAGGATATGGTTAAAGAAGGTGCAATTATAATTGATGTTGGTATAAATAAAGAAGGAAATATTTTATGTGGAGATGTATGTTTTGATGAAGTTAAAAAGAAGGTGAAACTTATAACACCTGTACCGGGTGGAGTAGGACCTATGACTGTCGCTTGCCTTTTAAAAAACGTAGTTAAAGCATATAAAATTCAAAATTAAAATGATAAATAGTTTAGATGATGTATTTATAAATGATCTTCCAACACTTGATTTACATGGAGAAACACGTGACTCTGCTAGGGTACTAGTAAAAGAATTTATAGAAGATAACTATCTTTTAAGAAATAAAAAGGTTTTAATAATTCATGGGGTAGGAAAAGGTATAGTAAAGGATGAAACATATAAAGTATTAAAGCAGAATAAAAGAGTATTAGAATATCACGTTAATCGTTACAACATGGGTTGTACACTTGTATACATAAAAGAAAGATAAAATTAGACTTTTTATTTTTTGAATAACAATCAGTTTGTATGGCTTATATGAAAATAAGGAAAAATGTTGACATTTGACAAAAAAAGTGATATCATAACAGCCATTCACAAAGAAGGGGGATTTCTTATGGAAGAAGAAAGAAAAGGATTAACAGTAAAGGATGTATTAATTAGATTAATACTTATAATAATTTTTATATTTTTATTAATATGGTTATTTCCAATGCCAGATTTAAAACCACTTAATAACCAAATATTTTTAGATAATATAGATAGAATGAAGGATGTAGCTAAATCTTATTATACGGTTGAAAGGTTACCTCAAGATTTTAATACTTCTAAAAAGATGACGTTAAGGGAAATGATAGATAAGCATTTAATTTTACCTTTAATGGATTCTAATGGTAATTATTGTAGTGAAGATGATTCTTATATAGAAGTTAAGAAAACGGAAAATGAATATCAAATTAAAGTATCATTATCATGTTCTGATAAAAAAGATTATATAATAGAACATTTTGGATGTTATGATATTTGTAGTGATAAATGTAAAGCTCTTGAAGCTACTACTAAAAAAACCACTGTTAAAAAGACAAATGAAAAAGTTGTAACAACTAAATATAGTGATAAATTATATGAATATGAATTCGTTAAAGACGTTTGTAGTCAAAAATTTGATAAATATGTATGTCCTAGTGATTATTATTTATTAGGTAATAAGTGTATAAAGAATAATTCTAAGGTTATAGTTAAAGATGCACTTAAACATGAAACAAATATAACTACAACAGATACCAAGAAAGCTAAAGCAGTGATTACTAGTTCAACTAAAAAAGAACCTATAACATGTAAACCATCTACAAAGACATCAACTATTGATGCAATTGCTAATAATACCGTTATAGATGAAGTATATAAATCAACTCAAAAAATAACAGCTAGTAAAAAATACTCTTATGATGTTAAGGGCGCTGTTGGAACTGTTAGAACAATTAAAACAGATCGTGTATTAACACAAAATTATGATGTTATAACCGCTAAAAAGGTAGCAAATACTACTGAAAAATGGGTTTATGTATCGACTTTAACTTCTGATAAGAACTATTTGGCTTATTCAAATGAAAATGAAAAATTAGTATTAATTAATCCTCAGGGTGAAGAAGTTTTAGCTTGTAAAACTTGTTCAACAACAGTGGTGATTTATACTTATTGGCGTTATAAAAAGGAAACTAGTACTACTTATTCATATTCTTGTGATTCATTTAAAGGATATGAAAAATATGGTGAAGATAAATGTAGGAAAGCTACAAACAAAACATATAGTTGTCCTTCTGGATACACTTTAGATGGTTCTTACTGTGTTAAAAAAGAAGTTTCTTATAGTTGTTCTAAATATGGTTCTGATTATAAGCTTAATAGCAGTAATAACACTTGTGTTAAAACTAATGTAAGTTATTTCTGCCCAGCAGGTACAAAAAATACTAATGATGAAAAATATTGTGTTAAAGATATTTATGGTTGTCCAGCAGGTACTACTTCTATATCTGGTGGTAAGTGTTCTAAAACAACTTATTCATGTCCTCCTAATACTACAGATACATCTTATACATTAAACGGAACTAAATGTATTGTTAAAAAAGATGCAAAAGTATGTTCTTGTCCAACAGGTACTGTTGAATCAGAAGATGGAAAATACTGCGTAAGAGTAGATTCTAAAACTGTTTATTCTTGTGAGGATTATCCAGGCTATACATTAAATGGTAACAAATGTACTAAGACAACAACTATTAGTAAAATAGTTAATACATGTAGTGCAGGATATGTACTAAATGGAGATAAATGTTATAAGACAAAAAATGTAACTGATACTAAAAATGCAGATAAGACTTATACTAATTCATGTTATAAACATTATAAATGGTCTACAAAAACAAGTATTAAAGGATGGACTTATACAGGAAATAAAAGACAAATAAACTAATAAATGAGATAAGAAAGGCTTAAAATAAGTCTTTTTTTTCTTTACATTTTGTTTTCCACAAGGCTAAAAAAACTTGACCGGGGGGGGGTACATGATATTATAAACATGTAAAAAGTAAAGGTAAGGAGGAAAAATTGTGGATAAAACAAGAAATAAAATATTTGTAGGATGCTTAGCACTTCTTTTAGTGATGGTAGTAGGATATGCACTATTTAGTCAGAATCTAACAATAAATG
>OLGZ01000618.1_pt1 | contig 26512 bp, 17 predicted proteins | sample 1605981 | NCBI WGS metagenome assembly OLGZ01 (sample SAMN03283291) | human gut metagenome | biome: human-associated habitat; material: feces | host: Homo sapiens | place: Peru | collected 2012 | reverse complement strand
CACTTCCCCTTATCCCGATGAAGTCATCGACCGTCTGGCACGGGCATTCTACCCGACCATCCTTGTCTGCTGGAACAGCGAGGGAGGCCAACGGTCACTTGTCGGGGCGAGGCACCTCCATCTTGCTTGCGCAAGACCGTTCGGTCGTTTAAAAGCCCCACTGGGGCTTTCATTGCTCCGCTGCGCTGCGCAAACGCGAGCTTGCCGCGTGGCAGGCGGAACAGGCTCATATTGCAACCAAAGAAAAACAGGAAGTTCCCGTTTGGGAACTCCCTGCCTTACTTATCGTATGTGGATTTTTCAGGGGGCGTCCGGCAGGGCGCACCCTGTTTTTTTGTGTTTCGTCCTCTAGTTCGTGATTTCCAGACATGTTATTCATATATTTTATCGTCTCACGATGGCTCACTACGTAGATTAAGTCCACACATGCCAGAAAATCAGATTCAATTTGCCAGAAGAACAATACATTGAACACTTACTTGGATGGATTTTCAAATGCAAATCTTTTGATGTTTGGGAAAATCGACTTATCAATTTGCTGCGCCGATGTTACTAGGCCTCGCAATCGCTGGCGACTTTCCTGATCCATTGGATTTTTGCGCAAATGCTCAAATTCCAATATGATTTTATGTTGCAATGAATTTTTGACAATCATATTTTCATTGCAGTCGATGACAACACCCGTTACTAATTTTGGATATCCCTTTGAGTAACCTTTTACTTTGTTATGGGATAGTTTATATCTGTACTTCTTAATGATTGATTTGACAGAGTTCCTAAAATGTGAAGATATCTTATGTTCGCTCGAAAATACCATATCATCCACATATACAGTCATTACCATATCATTTTTAGCAGATAGCGTATGCAGTTTATCAAACATCTTATGATTGACAAGATAGGATAATATCTGACTGGTTGGTGCTCCTGAAATCAAATGATTGTAGCAATGCACACCTTTTTGACCTAAAAAGTCATAGACTTCTGTGAGTTCTTCTTTTGGAAATCTTTCAAGGCTAACTGTTGTTAAATTGGTCAGAACTTCTGAAACATCCGGAGAACAACACAATTCGTTATTAAAAAATTGATAAACATCCTCTCGACTGATAGATGGAAAAAAAGCTGTCAAATCAGTTTTGTAGAGGTTTCGTTTTCTTCCTCCAATATGCATACGTGCGTTTTCTGGATAAGATTTTCCCTTTATACCAGAAAAAACATTATCGGGCGTTTGAATTTTACCCAATAATGTTTTTATCCGTCTTTGAACAATCTTTAATTCTGCCTGCGGTGCTTCAATAAGACGAGGCTTTTTTGTCTTATCTATATATGGATGGATTTTGGATGTGATATTGGATTGCTTTAGCATATCATCATTTTTTATTTGAAGGACATACTTAAGCATACGTTTGGAACGAATTCCATATAAAGGGCAATCACTATATTTCAAAAGGTATGACACCTCAATTCTTAAAATATGCTGGTGTTAGCTGTTGACTACTTTGCCGATCATCCAACGGACTAAATCGGGAAGCAGTTCAGGGCAGCAATAGGATACAACCAGTATGGCCGCAATGGAAATCGCAAAGATAACCAAAGCAACAGGGACATGAGAACGAGTCTCATTCGTTGATAGCTTATTGTTGTTGCCGAATATGTTAATATTGACAACAACAAAAGGCTTGTCCGTTTTATTCACGAAATTCACCTCCTTGTTATTATTGGCCCCCAAATAAATGAGGGGACTTCCCGTCCTCAAATAACAAAGAGATGCGATAGCCTTATATCCTGAATTCACACCAGCACAAATCCGACTTCCCAAACAATTGCATAGGCTCAGACCAACATTACTTAACACCTTAACATAATTCCATATCACACTGTGACTCGATGCAACGATGTTCTCGTGTTGCAGTGTAGAATGAGGCCGAACCGAGGGAACTCCTACCGGAAAAACACATCCATACCCATTGGTACGATGCCGCCTGTCTTTACAGACAAGCCACTCGAAGTCTAATCTGACTATACATACTAGTAAGTACTATTATAGCAAACTGCGCAGAAAAAGTAAACTGATTGGATGCGATTTTTGGCAAATACTAAAAGTCAAAACCACCGATTGAGCCGGTGGCTTGAGTAAGCCCTAGAAAGGCACCTTACCGGCAAAGCCCCTGCAAGGGGCCACGAGCAAGCGTCTTTTACCCGCATTACTTGCCCTACTGCTCTAACAAGCAGTGTCATAAGCACATCTTATACGATGACAATTTTCTTGTCATTTCGCTTCGCTCGAAATTTGTAGCTAAAACATTTTTACTCCACCAGCTTAGCTGGTGGTTTTGAATCGCTCAAGCTAAACAATAAAGAAAGCAGGAAGTTCTCACCGAAGAACTCCCTGCTTTACTTATACTGAACAAATCCAAATTTCAATTTTTACAGGTAAATTCTACAACGAATAATTATGGGCGAAATATGGGATACAATTGTTATATTAGAATGATATAGACTCAACGAATTTTACACGACCATCTGTTACATCTAAAATACGATATTTTTTTTCAAACACTTCGAGAATCATATTCTCTATCTCAATCACATCCGTATTCGGATCATCGGCTGCAATAGCTTTAGCTAGTTCTTCCAAGTCGACAAAATCTCTACCCCAATTCGTTTTTATCAGGGTAGTTTCCAAAACCTTTCCTTGAATGCTATCTCGTGTAAACTCCACAGTTGATAATTGATTCAGCTCTAAAAGAACTTTTAAAGCATCCAAAACTAATTGAAGCAATCCCTTTGCAGTTGGTTCAAAACTCCCCACTGCGTTTCGCAATGCGATAGCATTGCGGAGCATCTCAAGCATACTCTTCAAATCAAATTGAGCCACAATGTTTTCAGCCTTATATGACACGATTTTTTCTTCATTACTATATAAACGCTGTGCATATGTTGGTTCTTTTTTATCAATACAAGATATATACGATGAGACAATAGAATTTAAATCTTTTACCTTTTCTGGACCTTCATCCTTTCCAAGAACCTCTTGGCATTTTGAATCAAACGTCTTTACTGCATTTTGGCATGTCTCATCTATTTCTTCATTTGACCGAATAACAAGTGATGAAAGTGCCTTTCTTGCATTCGAGTCCTCATTATCTCTCCATGCTGACTGCCTAATGAGTTCTCTTCTTTTTTCGCTTAACACATCTTCCATAGAAGTAGCACTCGTCGCACGTACTTTACTCATCTTACTTTGACGGTCTTGTATACGTCCACTTTTTTTTGGTTTCATAATATATAGTTTGTTCATATTATATAATTTGCAGCTCAATTAATATACAATATTGCTGCATGTACCCCTTTCCAAGTACATTGTCTCAAAAGCGGATTAATATTCAATGTTCTTTGAGACTAAACACATTTTATAAACTCACAGTTCCGATTAAATAATGGAATCCTTAAATCTTTTGTCCCATATTCTACAGAAAATGATTGCATCCTATGCGATTCAACTTCCTCCTTTACGAACTCACAATGCGTTTGATCTGCTAACGCTATTACCACATTAGAATCTTCCAAAGAACATGTAGTATCCAGTAGCACCATGCCACTGCACATGCCGTTTCTATAGGTGGTTAAATCAGCTATTTGAGCTACCCAAACAAATCGCGAATATGGAATGTATAATAAATTTTCCAACTCAGCCGGGACTTTTTCTCCTTTTTGCTGCTGATTGAAAATATTATCTCTTAAATATTCCCTAAAGGTATTTGCAGACGCTAAAAATATCTTAACGACCAACTTTTCAGGTAATGCGGTCATGTCGCTTTTTTTCTGGACACACCACATGTATCCTTCCTCATTTGGACCACCAGAACTTGTGCGATTTTTACTTGCTAAAACTTTGAAAACGCTTTCTGCATCTGCATAGGAAAGTTGCATGCGCCGGTATAAAGGCACTATACAAAAGTCTATCTGTGAAAAATTTGTTATGCCAACACTTTCTTCTTGACCGAGTTTCACTTGCGGCTGAGCACTTATACCAAAGTATGGCGCACGGTTATCGTCATTTACAATAATCCAGTCTACACAACGTGATTCCAAAATAATCAGCGGATTATCCTTTTCTGCAAGCAAATCTAGTCTTTTGGAGAAGTCTTCAGTATTCTCATCTTCCATCATAGACAAAGCTTGTATTTTAGACTCACTTCGCCCACAAGCAACAACTGCATGGCACTTTTTTTCGGAAAAGCAAATAACGGGGATGCCACTATCTATATACGCTATTAACTCCGGCATCATGGTCTCATATCCTATTTTCGCTTTCCTGATAACGATAGTTGAAAAGCCGGCATCCATTAACGCTGTTGAAATTTGCTCTACGCTTAATCCTTTGGATGGAATTTTTCTTATCTGTGGGGATTTTATAAGTTCAACAACATCACCCATAGTATATTCCTTTGAGTTTGCAAATCTCGATGAGAAAAATCGCAAAATTGTCCAAATTGCCACATGTGCACATACAGACACAACTCTTTCTTGCTGCATATACGGCATTGCACGTATCGAGATTTCCTTTCCAACAGTATGAATCTTATATTGTCCAAGTATAACAAAAAAATTTCTGCTGGCACCCATTTGATTGACAAAAATCTGCGGATTCAAATAAGATCGTCCAACTTTTTGCTCAGATGTTACTGGTCTTAAAGATATATAGCCAAGGCAATTTTTACATTCATGGTCTAAATACAGAATCAACCTGCAGCATTCCTTATCTACATACTGAAATTTCCGCGCATAATATAAGTAATACGTACTCAAATAATCCGATTCATAGAATGGATACTCTACATCTATTGCTTTACAATACGGTAGAACTTTATCACAAAAAAATTTTTTCAAAAAAGCGGAAGAGTTCTCAGCCACATTACAATAATTCCCACCAAAGGTTTCTAGAAAATTCGATGGAATACATTTACATAATTTTCGCCATTTTTCACTTGAATTATCACTTTCACTAAAGCTAACAAACTTTGTTAATGGTTCAAACTCTGGCTTTTTTATGCGATATCTCTTCATTTTACAAATCTTCTACAATGCACACTCAATATTCGTACTCTGAAACTTTGCGTAAAGAAACTGAATACACAATCTTCTCCACAGACCGATTCTGTTGGCGTTATCTTGTTTACAGCCATTACAAAACCTAAATACACCTTATTATAACATGTCTACGTCTTTATATCAATATGATTTTTGCGTAGTATTACAGAATTTTTCATGTTTAGTGATTACTTTGATCCTACCGCTCTAACGAGCAGTATCATAAAGTGCCTCTTTTAAGATGACAGTTTTCTTGTTATCTCGCTTTACTTGAAACTTGTAGTTAAAGCATTTTTGCTCCACCAGTTTAGCTGGTGGTTGTCGCTCGCTCAGCTACTCAAAGCAAAAGGCAGGATACCACCGTCATGGTGATACCCTGCCTTTGCTCGTTTACCGTTCCGAGTAGTCCTTCCGCAGAACCTCCGATAAACAAAAAACGTACCCGAACCCTTTCTCGTAAAGAATCGGGTTCGAGTACGAACTGTATGGTGGACGGTACAGGACTCGAACCTGTGACCTCCTGCACGTCAAGCAGATGCTCTACCAGCTGAGCTAACCGTCCAGATGTCGTATCGACTTGATTATGATACCACATCTTTGGCCGGATTGCAAGCCTTTTTTGCAAATTTCTGCAAAAATCATTGCAGGGCCTTCCGGATGATGTTGTAGAGCACGGGTTTCATGGCGTCGATGTGGTCGGGCTTGCCTTCGAGGATGGACGAGTAGCACACCGACATGCACATGCTGCCCAGCGCCGTGATGCGCTGGTAGACTTCGCGCTCGGTCAGGCCGGCCATTTCGGGGCTGGACATGATGGCGTGGAGCAGTTTGCACATCAGCGGCTCGGCCTCGCCGGAGGCTTCGATCTTGTCCAGCCCCGGCCAGACGAAGCTGCGCTCCAGAAAACGGAGCATCAGGGTGTCGTTCCGCAGGGCCTCGATGATGTGGTCGATGACGAAGATCATCTTGTCGGGAAAATCCATCGGCGCGCTGGTGCGCTCACAGGCCGTCACGGCGTCGTCCAGCAGCTGGTAGCTCACGCGGGCCAGAAGCGCCTGGGTCACAGCACCTTTGTCGGCAAAATAGAGATAGAAGGTGCCTTTGCCCACCTTGGCGCGGGAGGTGATATCCTCTACGCTGGTCTTGGATGCGCCCCGTTCCAGGAACAGCTCGTATGCTGCATCCAGAAGCGCCCGGCGCTTTTCCTGCTTTTTGCCTTCCACGGTATTCATGCTTTGGGTCAATTCCTCTTTTCTGCGATGTTCTGTCGTGTAAACATTATTTTAGCAATGCTTTCCTCCCGGTGCAAGCCCCAAATAGCCGATCGGTGTTAGACATTTTTCAGTGGATGATAAAAAAACTGACGTTTGGTCAGTTTTTGTCTTGACACTTTCCGCCAGCTGGTTATAATAGTGCTTGCTCAGAAGTGACTGTGAGTCATTTTTGAGCGCCAATTCTGTTCCAACATTTCAATGGAGGGTTTTCATGAAAAAGATCGCACAGGGCATTGTGCGTCTGCGCAAACTGATCTTAACAGTAGCCATCCTGCTGTTGATCCCTTCCGCGATAGGCGCCGTTGCCACCCGCATCAACTACGACGTCCTCACCTATCTGCCGCAGGAGCTTGACTCCATGATCGGCGAACGGGCATTGGAGGACGACTTCCATCTGGCCTCCACCGGTATGATCACGGTCGAGGGCCTGCCCACGAACGAGCTCATCGCAATGAAGAAGGACATCGACGCCGTGCCCGGTGTCACCCAGACCTTCTGGCTGAGCGATGTGATCGACCCCAGCATCCCTACCGAGATGCTCCCGGCGGACATCCAGCAGTTCATGTTCGGCAAAAATGATTCCACCATGCTCATCGTCCGGTTCGACGGCCCCAGCGCCAGCGACGAGACGATGAACGCGGTCAAGGAGATCAAGAAGGTGCTCCGGAAGGATACCTTCTTTGGCGGCATGAGCGTCATCCTGCAGGACACCAAGGCCCTGATCAATGAGGAGATGCCGCTGTATATCCTGTGCGCTGTGGGCGCCAGTATGCTGGTGCTGTTCCTCTCGCTGGAGAGCACCATCACCCCGGTGCTGTTCATGCTGGGCCTGCTGTTCCCCATCGCGTACAACTTTGGCACGAACATCTTCCTCGGCCAGATCAGCTACATCACCCAGGCGCTGTCCACCGTGCTGCAGCTGGGCGTCACGATGGACTTCTCCATCTTCCTGCTGCACCGCTATCAGGAGGAAAAAGAGCTTCGCTCCTCCAATGAGGAAGCCATGGTCAGCGCCATCTGCAAGACTATGACCTCTATCTCCGCTTCGTCGCTGACCACCATCGCAGGCTTCCTGGCTCTGTGCGCCATGCGCCTGACGCTGGGCCGCGACATCGGCATCGTCATGGCGAAGGGCGTGGCGCTGGGCGTCATCTGCACCGTCGTCATCCTGCCGGCACTGATCCTGACCTTTGATAAGTGGGTCGAGAAATACAAGCACCGCACCATCATCCCGCAGCTGACCAGGACCAGCTACTTCGTTTCCAAACACGCAGCCCCCATTGTGGCGGTCTTCCTCGTGCTGCTGGTGCCCTTTGTGGCGGCGCAGCAGAAGACCGAAGTCTACTACACCCTGTTCGATTCGCTGCCCCAGGACCTGACCGGCATCGTCGGCACCAACAAGCTGGGCGAGGATTTCGGCATGACCACCTCGCACTTCATTCTGGTGCATGACGACCTGACCGCCACCCAGGTCTCCGACCTGTGCGACGAACTCAAGGACGTGGACGGCATCACTCAGGTCATCAGCCTGGATTCCGTCACCGGCCCCGGCTTTGATACCGGCCTGCTGCCCGACAGCGTGACCGAGATCCTGCAGTCCGGCGGGTACAAGCTCGTCCTCGCCAACAGCTCTTATAAGACCGGTACCGACGCCATCAACAACCAGCTGGACGAGATGAACACCGCCATCAAGGCGGTGGACCCCGAAGGCGTCATCACCGGCGAGGGTGCCATGACCAAAGACCTGATCGAGGTCGCGGATGTGGACTTCAAGAACGTCAACGTCTGGTCCATTCTGGCCGTTGCCGCCATCATCCTGATCTCTTTCCGCAGCCTGTCCATCCCGGTGCTGCTGGTGGCCAGCATTGAAGCGGCCATCTCCATCAACATGGGCATCCCGTACTTCACCGGCACCCAGCTGCCGTTCATCGCCAGCATCGTCATCGGCACCATCCAGCTGGGCGCGACCGTGGACTACTCCATCCTGATGACCACCCGTTACCACGAGGAGCGCAGCTATGGCCGCACCCCGAAGGAAGCAGCCCAGCAGTCGCTGGAGCATTGCAGCCAGTCCATCCTGACCAGCGGCCTGACCTTCTTCGCCGCCACCGTCGGCGTGGCGGCTATCAGTAAGATGGAGCTGCTGAAGAGCATCTGCCTGCTCATCTCCCGCGGCGCACTCATCAGCATGGCTGTCATCCTGATCGTCCTGCCCGCTGCCCTGATGCTGCTGGACTGGATCATCCGCCACACCACCCTGCACTGGCTGGTCCCTGAATCCGCCTCGAAATCTGAAAAGGAGTAATCACCATGAAGAAATCGCTTCGTTTCGCCAGTGCGGCGCTGGCGCTGACGCTCGCCGCCAGCATGACGATGCCTGCCTTTGCCGCAGGCAAGTCCGATTTTGCCAAGTCTGAGAACGTCTACGCCGTTATGAACGCCGATGGCTCCATCAAGAGCACCACCGTCAGCGAGCATCTGTACAACGCCAACGGCCTGTCCGGTGTGACCGATGTCTCTTCCCTGACCGACATCCAGAACACCGAGAGCGATGCCGCCTTCACCCAGGACGGCGAAAAGCTGGTCTGGAACACCGACGACACCGACGTCTATTATAAAGGGACCACCGACCGTGACCTGCCCATCTCGGCCAAAGTCACCTACACGCTGGACGGCGTGACCGACAGCCTGGAGAACCTGATGGGCAAGAGCGGCCACCTGACCATTCAAATCGACCTGACCAACAACGAGACCGGCACCGTGAATGTCAACGGCACCGACCGCACCATCGTCACCCCGCTCATCACGGCGGTGGGCGTCATCTTTGGGGAGGACGTCTCCAATGTGACCGCTGAGCACGGCGTGATCGAGTCTGCCGCCAAGAGCAACGTGGCCGCGTTCGTCACCCTGCCCGGCGTGAAGGATTCGCTGTCCGGTCTGCTGCCGGAGGACCTGTCCACGGTGGAAGATTATCTGCAGGACAGCGTGACCGTGGAGGCCGATGTGGAAAATCTGGCAGCTCCGCAGATCATGCTGGCCGCAGCCACCAGCCCCGATGCGCTGGGCACGGACAATGTCTTTGACCTCGACAGCATCAACGAGCTGACCGACGGTATCCAGCAGCTGAACGACGCTATGAGCCAGCTCATGGACGGTGCGTCTCAGCTGGAAGACGGCGTCTCGCAGCTGGCCGGCGGTACGCTGGCTCTGCTGGATGGTGCATCTCAGCTGAAGACTGGTGTTGCCGCGCTGGACAACGGCCTCGGCCAGCTGACCAACGGCCTTGACACTCTGACCTCCAACAATGCCGCCCTGAATGCTGGTGCCCAGCAGGTGGCCGACGGCGTTCTGGCTTCCGCAAACAAGACCCTGATGGAGGGCGGCCTCATCGACACCCCCATGACCTGGGACAACTATGAAGCCGTCATCGACGAAGTCCTGACCATGAACGACAAGACGCTGGCCGCTGCGCGCAAGAAGATGGTCCGCACCATCTGGGAGCAGGCCCCCAGCTTCAAGGACAGCCAGCTCGACCTGGCCCTCTACCTCTCCGCGACCAAGACCGACCATGATCTGGAAGCAGCCCTCCGCCTGATGCAGAACTACGACCCCTCCATGATCTGCGGTCTGGTGCAGCTGCTGACCAATGCCGACGCCCAGCAGATCGCCCACGAGGAGCTCAAGCTGCAGGCCGAGAACAGCGACGATATCGCCAGCGTCCGCGCCCTGAAGACCAGCCTGAGCCAGATCCAGTACTTCGTTTCCAGCGTCAACCAGTACACCAGCGGCGTCGCCACTGCGGCCGACGGTGCCCACTCCGCCAAGGACGGCAGCGCTAAGCTGGCCTCCGGCAGCAAGACCCTTTACGATGGCGTGAACACCCTGAACAACGGCGTCAGCCAGCTGACCGACGGTGCCACCCAGCTGAGCGATGGCCTGGTCCAGTTCAACGAGGAGGGCATCTCCAAGCTGACCGGCTCGCTGGACACCGACCAGATCCACGCCCTGAAGACGGTCCTGGACGAGATGACCAGCCGCCTGGAGAACTACACCAGCTTCGCCGGTGCACCGGAAGGCGCTTCTTCCAACGTGAAGTTCATCTACAAGACCGGTGAGACCGTGGCCGCCGCCGAGAATACGGCCGTGGCCGAGACCACCACCCAGGAGGGCAACTTCTTCACCCGCCTGTGGGAGCGCATCGTGAATCTGTTCAAGTTCTGAATATCTGAATAAAACAGGAACGCCCCCTGGTATCACAGCGATACCAGGGGGCGTTCTCTGTTTTGGAGCTGTGCCTGCTGCTGCCCATTGCGGCAGCCCCCAAAACCAGACGAACAATGGGAAATTCCATTATTTTCGACGATACTCTTCCATTTTCCTATAAAAATGGATACGGAGGTCAGACTATACAAAAATAAACGTTTTTCGTTTTTTTTTTTATATAGAAAGTAAAACCTTGAATCCTGTTGACAAACAGGGTTGTTGTTGATAAAATGATATCACACAAAATAAAGCGTTGTTCATGAAAAATTATTGGGCAAAATATTGGGCAAACTTATCGAAAGATAAGGGCGCAAAGCCACAGGGGCTTAGGTCTGGAGATGTACCAGATGATGCCAGCCGGTTGCTCTCGGTTTGGAGGGGAGAACTTCCGTGTGCCGGGAACGTCCAAAACCACAGGTGTGTTCTTTTCAAGAACACGCCGGATTTTGCTCGTATCATCAAAGCTGCCCAAAGTCGGGCGGCTTTTTTTATTGTTCTGACGGAAAGGGAGCGTGGAGCCCATGGAGAACAAAAACACAAGCAGAGTTGTCATCGGGGTGCTGGTGGCGCTGGTGCTGCTGCTGGGCGGCTACATCGCAGTGTCCGGCGCGGCACGGGGCGGCAAGTCCGCTGTCACGGCCACCGGCAGCACCGGCGCGTCCGAAGCAGCCGCGCTGCCCATGGAGACCTATCAGGCGCAGTACGTCAAGCCGGAGACCCCCATCGACCGCAGCAAAAACGTCACCCTGCCGGGCTGGGGCGGCTTTACCATCCCCGCAAAGACCAAAACGATCACCCAAGGGTTCGAGTTCCATAACCCCGCCGAGAACCTTTGGTACGAGGACTGGGTAAGCCTTGACGGCACCCAGCTGGAAAAGCTGGTGGTGGACAGCGGCCAGACCGCAGAACTGAGCCATTACCTGCGTCTTGCGGGCATTCAGGCCCAGGTGACCAAGGTGCTGGAAGCCGACCCCGCCTATTTCGATATCCAAAAAACTGACGAGGGCGTGTACACCATCGAGGCCATCAAGGACTATAAGGGCGAAAAGACCCTGACCGTGCAGGCCGATGACGGCAAGCAGTACACCCTTACCCTGACCGGCAAGGAGGAGTGCTACTACATGGCCTTTGGGCTGTATTTAGAGGACGGCGACGAGCTGCTGTTCCAGTCCGGCCTTGTAGCGCCTGGGTTGTATGTGCAAAAGATGGAGATGACCCGCGCCCTTGCCCCCGGCGAGTACCCGGCCTATGTGGTGTGCCAGCCCTATCTTTCGGACCGCGCCACCAAGACCAACAGCGGCATCGTGAAGCTGACACTGACCGTGGGCTGAGCCCCCTTGCGGTGAGCAAGACCGGCAGTGTTGACGATAAAAAGAACTGAATTGGGGATCAACAAACCATACGGTGTGAAAGGAGTAGGCAGATCCAAGGCTGACCGTCAGCTGCGGGCCCCATTGCCGAACAAAGATTATGAAGTTAACGAAAAAGGCCGCCGCCCTGCTCCTTGCAGCCGCTCTGGCGGTGTCCGTGTGCGCGACCCCGGTGTTTGCGGCTGACGCCTCGAATACAGGCAGTGAAACCCAAAAAGAGGCCAACACTGATGTGACTTATAAGGTCGATAGCAAATATACATGGACTATCCCTGCAAAGATCGACTTTGGCTCTAATGCAGGTATTAAAAAGACCCGCACAGTCAAGGCTAATACAGCCGAAAATATAGCAAGCAAAGAGGCAACCAATACTACAGACGGCACTGCTCCCATGGTTTGCGTGACCGAGAATATTATTACACCCGGCGATGCATTGAAGATCAGCATTGATACTGGTGCCTCTAGTTTCGAAAATGACCACTTCTATGTGGGAGTTCATGGAACAGGAACTATAGAAAAGCTTTCTTTTAAGATTAACAAGCTTGGTACAGACGGTGCGACTGGGGAAGCGCTGGATGCAAGTAAAAGTGAGGTCTTGCGTGTCCTCTCTGGCACGAAAACAGGTAAACAGGCACTGGTGCTTGCCTTGAATACTACTACTGAAGACGAGGCTGAAAAGGCAGGTGAGTACACAGGTACGATTGTATTTAAATCTGAGGTAAGCAGCGCCTTAACCTAACACCACCCACCCAACCTAAATAATACCTGAAGCCCAAAGGGGAGACGGGAGCTGTTCCCTCTCCCCTTTTTTTGGTTTTGCGGAAAAAAACAGCCACCCCACACAAGGAGGAACACACACCATGAAACATTGTGCAAAAAAACTGCTGGGCCTTGCGTTTGCGCTGGCTCTGTGCCTTGCAGTGGGTGGAACTGCGCTTGCCCAAACGCCGGAATTTGCCGAAGCGCCGGACACTCTGCCGGAGCAGGAAATGCTTGCCTACGAGCCGTACGCTGCCCCCGCAGCGGCGGGTATGAACACCATCACCGGCGACGGCTATACCGTCACCATCCCCAAAACAGTGGAGGTAAACAGCACGACGAATGAGGGAACGCTGACGGTTACGGCCCAAATGAAGCAATGGCGGACGCTGGATATTGCGATAACACCTCAAGACAACAAATGGACGCTGAAATACCAGGGGGCAACCGGGGAGAATATGCCTGAAGTGGCGTACAAACTACCTGAGGATGGTGGAAGCTATTCTGATGATGGCAAAGCTTTGTGGAGCTATCAGGATGCACACAAACAGCTTACTTTCATAACCTCAAAACTTGGCGGCAGCGAGGATGTTAGCCGGTCTACGACCATTACCGCAAATCTGGCTGTGACAGTGCCGCATTCGGAAGAGGCGACCATGAGCGGAACCTATGCCGACACGTTGACGTTTTATATTACACCGGGTAAATTGTGCGTCACTTATAACATCAATGTCTACGAACAGGAGCTGAAGCTTACAAACAGCGGGACGCACGTTCAAGCCGTGGATGTGGTTGATGCAAACGGAAACGTAATAGGCGATCCCACACCGAAACTCACCCAAACTTTTGAGTATCCCTTACAAAACGAGGATCATCGGTGGACATATAGCAGTGACGACCCGGAGGATGACAAGCTTCGCTGGGAAGAACTGCCCACGGCGACCATGAACGCGGACAGGGATAACAAAGCGGGGAAAACGAACGTTACCTTCAACCTGAACCTGAAACGCAAGTGGTACTGGCTGGATGTGAACGGCATTACAAACAAGGAAACCTGTACAAAGTGCGAAACGGACGGCAACCAAGGCGGCAGGATTGCCGGTTTTGTGAATATTAAGGTGTCCGTGGATGATGGTACAAATTGGTCAGACTGGTTCTGGTATTCCGATGGTGATGACTACTGGGGCACTTTCCCCTACGGAACAAAGTTCCAGCTGGGTCTGCACCGTGTGAAGGACGGCTATGCGTACGATGAAGAAAACGGCAAGGTTGCTATCTATGCAAATGACACGCTGGCATACACCCAAGACACGGATATAAGCCTCGATAAAAGGACGAACTACCGTGTGTACAAAGGCAAGCTGGAAGGCGAACCGGTTGATAAAACTCTGCACCCCACAAAGTGGGGCGGCATCTTCCATGCTGCGGGCAGCTACCCGCGCTACTGCTACAACGTGTGTTTTGTGGACGGCATAACCTATTATGCCAACGGCGGCACCGGCGGCAGAGAGGATACAAACGCTTACCACGGCGCGCATACGACCTTTCAATATACAGCCGGTATGACATTGGCAGACCCAATTACGGACTGTGCTTTTATTGCGCCTGACGGAAAAGAGTTTGCGGGTTGGAGCACTACCAAGGACTATACCGCCGGTCAGCCGCTCTATGCTGCTGGTGCTGATGTGAGCAGCGTTACAACATGGCCTACCAGACCGGGCACGTCGAATCACGATACTTTGCCAACAGGCGATGGCCAGACCGTATGCCGCACCCTTTACGCCATTTGGAAGAAACCTTACACGGTAAAGGTGCAATTTGGCGGTATTATAGGCTGGACAACATGGGATGCTGCGAACCAGTCGTTCCCCGAAAAGTTGCAGGGCGGCGACGAATTTAATGAACCTGCCGTAGAACTTGGCAAGGCTTACGCCTACGGCAATACGTCCTTGACGCTGAGCGAAACCGAGAATACGGAGGTATGGAATGACCTCCAAAACGCAATAAATGCAGAAACCAGTAAGATTGCCGGTGCTGCCCAGCCGGATGCTGTCTGGCAGCTCAAAAACGAGTATACGACTACCAGATTGCCCGCGAACGGTGAGGTGACTATCCAAATCAAGCGCAAGCGCTATCTGCTGAACGTTATCCCTGCGCTGGACAATGGCAATGGCACTTACTCCCCGGTTTCTAACGCAACAGATGCAGAACAATACGGCACCTTCAGATTGAAGTCCTGCGGTGCGGAGCAGACGCAGGGAGGAAAAGTCTCCTATTACCAGCATATGCGCAACTACGGCGGCTCGTATCAGATCTACGATGTTAAAGCAAACGCCGGGTATCTGTTTGTAGGCTTTGAGAGACCGACTGATAAAGGTCCGACAACGACTGAGGGAACGGGTAACCTGACCGGCAAGAACACCGATATCCACTATTTTGGTGACAGCTCGGTCAGAGAATACACCGGCGATACCATTTATGTGATGTACAAAAAGGACATGGTGACCTTTGATTACAACGGCGGTACTACTGGTGATGGCGCAACGAAACAGGTTTTGCCCTATGATGATACCATACGTTTCCCGAAGGTGGTGCTTACTCACCCGAATCCAAGTGTAGACTTTGTTGGCTGGAGCACGAAGCAAAACCCCAACGACGCCGAGATTTTCAAGCTGGGCGGCGCCGGAAATGTTCTTCCGGAACAAACCACGGTGAGCAGTAAGGTCAAAAATTGGCCGAACCCGAACAATAAAGTCCTTTACGCCGTTTGGCGCTCCACCACCGGCCCGAACCGAGCCCCGGCGAAGAAAGCCCTGACCGTGCGCTACCACGCAAACTTTGACCCGAATGAGGAGCTTGCTCTTGACCTTGACCCCGACCCCCTGCTGGATGATATGGACGATACCTTTGGCTTTGACCCCGATCCCCTGCTGGAGGACGTAGACGATGCCCTTGAGGGAGCGGTAAAGACTGTGAGCTACCAGCCCGGCGAGGATGTTGTTCTGCGCAACTGTATATTTAAGCGCAGCGGCTACGTTTTTGTGGGCTGGAACACAGAACCGGACGGCACAGGCAGACTGTACAGGGTAAACGGCGTGCCCATAACCGACTGGGCAGCGGGCGATACGGTAGACCTTTACGCCCAGTGGAAAAAGCCCGACCACCTGAAGCCTGTGGTAGACAACGAACCCTTTGTCCCGACTGACCCCGATACCCCGCCGGAAGAGCTGGACCCCGGCTTTGGCATAGACCCTGACGCCGACCCCGCAGACGAGGAAGGCCCCGCCGATGATGCGGATGCCGTAGACGATGCCCCAGCCGTTGCGGACGAGGAAGCAGCCGCAGCCCCGCCGGAAGAGCTGGACTTCGGTTTTGGCATAGACCCCGACGCCGCTGTGGGCGGCCCCGCCCCTTTTGTGAGATGGTAAAACCAGAACGCCCCCTGGTATCGCAGCGATACCAGGGGGCGTTTTGCTGCCATTTGGCAGGATAGAACGTTCTCAGAACCAGTTGATGTCCACGATGACCAGTTCCGGCGGATTGTTGACGCGGGGGATGTACTTGTCCTTGCCGTCGCCCAGACCGCGGCTGATGACGAGGGCAGTGTCGCCGATCTGGTGCAGACCCTCGGTCAGCGTTGGCAGGAAGCCCTGATCCGGCGTGTAAAGCCCGCCGATGCCGGGGATGCGGATCATCCCGCCGTGGGCGTGGCCGCAGAGCGCCAGATCGACCGGCACGTCAGAGAAATAACCGTCTTCCAGAAAATATTCCGGGTAGTGGACCAGCAGCAGCTTGAAGTCGTCCAGCTGTTCGAAACTCTCGAAATATTCGCTGGCGTACCGCTCGTAGGAAGCAGGCGCTTCGGCCACGCCGCCGATGGCGATGGTGTTGCCGTTGACCTCCAGGGTCTCCGTCTTGTCGGCAAGGAAGTGGACGCCGACGGCTTCCAGATCTTCCCGGATGGGGGAGTGGTCAAACACGATCTTGGGCCACTCGTGGTTGCCGGGCGCGTAGTACACCGGCGCGATCTTGACAAGCTCAGCGCACAGGTCAGTGACGACCGAATAGTCGTCCACCAGCTTGTCGTTCATGTCGCCGGTGATGGCGATGATGTCCGGCTTGAGCGCGGTGATCCGCTCGATCAGCTCCGAATTTTGGTCGCCGAACTCCCGCAGGTGCAGGTCAGACAGCTGGACGACCCGGACGTTCGAGGTCAGCTTGTCGGACTGGACCTGATAGTAGCTCTCGACGAAGCTCTGATGCTTTGCAATAAGGGTGAAGATGCCCCACAGGGCTGCCAGCAGCACTGCCAGCCCCAACACGAACCGAAGGATGCCCAGAACGATTTTTTTCAATAGGCCGAAGCGGGCCTTGCGGGGTTCCGATTGTGAAGCCAAAGATTATCCCTCCTGTCTGGTTTTTGTGCGCAGTGCCTCACGCAGCAGTGCGCGGATGGAATAGGCATTGTTGGCCTTGCTCTCCGAAATGCCGATGACGTATTCGTAGGTCGCCTCGGTGCTCTCGGCGTTGTAGGCCGCGATGAGGCGGTGGAAGTAATCGGCAAAGCTCTCGGCGTCCTCCATCCGGCACTGGTCAAAGAAGCCGATGAACTGCTGGCCGCCGTTGTAATAGACGGTGCCGCAGGTAGCCGAGGCTTCCTTCAGGAAGTCGGCAAACTGGGTCAGCATCGCGTTGCCGCGTTCGCGGCCATAGACGGTGTTGATCTGGCTCAGGTTGGCCAGCTCCACCACCACACAAACGGTATCGTCCGGCAGGACGCGGCTGCTGTTGTTCCGGATGAACAGATCGCAGGCGGTGCGGTTGGGCATATCCAGCGACTGCTCGGTGAAGAACAGGTATTCCACAAAGTCCTGGATACGGCCCAGCAGGATGGCACCGCAGATGCCCAGGATGAAGAAAACTGCAACGCCCAGCAGGATGTACAGCTTGACGTTGATCTTCTCGCTGACTGTGGTGCTGGCCAGAACGCCCAGATTGACCGCGCCGCAGTATTCGTTGTACTCCTTCATGGTGAGGGAAAGGGTCTCGTACAGGGTGTTCAGCCGGCCCTGCAGGGCGGCGATCTCCTGCTCCACAGCCTGGTCGGTGAAGGCCTGGTTCTCGTCGGAGACGTCGGAAGAATCCGAAGCCCCCTGGAACACGTTGATGATATACTGGCAGTAGGCGGCGTCAATGACGTTGTTGGACTGGCGGTTCAGGATCGTCACATAGTCGCTGATGAGGTTGTCATAGACGGTGGTGCGGTCTATATTGGTGTCTTCCTCGTAGACATCGCTCAGCACGAAACCGCCGGTGTCGTCATCGGTGCCGGACCGGGCCCCTCTCTGGTAATAGAGAGAGCCGTCCTTGTTTTTGTTGCCGTAGCTCTGGATCACTTCCAGCACGGCGGCGACCTTTTCGCTGTCCACATCGCCGTCCATGACGTAGGTGTTGTAGCGCTCCTGGTATTTTTTGAGCAGGACTTCCCGGTTCTGGGTCAGCTTGCCGCCCAGGATCTCGGAGAAGAGATACGGGATCTCCACATCGCTGACGTAGTTGTATTCGTCGAGCAGGTCGGAGAGAGACAGGCCGGTGGTGGAGGAAACGAACTCCGGGTGGGCAGCCTGACAGTTGCCGAGGTTTGCCGTGATCTCGGCAACGGTATCGTTCAGGATCTCCGCCTGCTCGATGTAATCGTAGCCCTGACCGTCCAGCGCGGCGGCGTTGTTGGGGATGGTGGAGTAATCCACGTATTTTTCACCAAAGTTGGCAAAGTAGCAGCTCAGGATCTCGTCCAGCATGGTGCGGACGTATTCGGTGCTGTAATCGCTGCTGACCGAGAGCTTGACGATGTACTCGGTGGAGTGGTATTCCTCCACATCCTCGCCTTTGTCGATCTTGGCCTCCTGCGTCTTGGTCACATCATCGGGCACGATGCCGGTGACGGTGCCGCCGGAACGGATGGTGTCCACGTTGACGGTCAGGCCCAGATTCTCAATGGCCTCCTTGACGACGGTGGAAGAGAAGATCTCCGAAACATCCAGATCCTCGCCGCTGGGGGTCTTGCCGTCCTCGGCCTTGGAGTAGTTGTATTTGATGATGGACTGCGCCGTATAGGACTGGTTGCTGGTAGCGTAGCGCATGAAGAACACACCCGCACAGAACGACATCAGCGCGATGAGCGGCCACCATTTTTTCAGATATCGGATGATGTTAAAACTTTTCATTTCGTTTTGTCCTTATCGCGGATGACTTTGCTCTTGGCGAGGACCCAGGCGCAGAGCGCGCAGAAAGCGGCACCGTCGGCCAGGATGACCCACTTGAGGCTCAGTTCATCGGCCAGAGAGCGTTCCTCGAAACTGATGGTCAGATAGTTTTTGGTCTTGTAGCGGACATATTCCTTGTTGAGGATCTTGGTGGTCTCGATGAGGGTCTCCAGCTTCTGCTTCATATCCTGGATCATGCTCTGGGCGGTCGCGATGCTGGAAGGCGTATTGGCCGTCTGAGAACGCATCTGGCGGATGGCGTATTCGTTTTTCTGGATGACGGCCAGTGTATCGTTGCCGTTGGCGTTGGCGCTCTCGGCGGCAGTGGCCTGATAGTCGATGGCGACCTTGGTGCGGGACATATAGAAGTTGTTCTGGGTGTCCAGCGTGGGGATCAGAACAACGGCAGTCAGGGCCGAATCGTAGATATCAATGGTGTGCAGGCGGTTCTGGTATTCGGCCATGAACTTCTGATAGTCGATGTTCTTCAAAAAGTTCTCGTATTCCAGCTTGCTGATGTAGCGCTCCCGGTTTTTGGAAAGACCGCTCTGCAAAACGTAGGAATCGTATTTTTCAAGGTCGATGGTGATGAAGTTGTCCACCTTCTGGCGCAGAGAGGTGAAGGTCTCGCCGGTGCGGGCAGAGCGGAAGGTGCCGTTCTCGTTGGCGTTGGTGTTCAGAAAACGACGGAGCATCTGGCACTCTTTTTCAAAAAAGGAGCCGATCTCCATGTACTCCTGCTCCTCGCACTCGGACCAGTCGGGGGCGATGCCCACCTCGACATAGGTGTAGGTCTCGTAGAAGACCTCCTTGTAGGCCTCGACGATCAGGCCGAGCATATCTTTGGCCGAGATGCGGGGGCCGAGCTCGTCGTTTTTTTCATAGGTGATGGTGTAGGTGGTGGCGATCTTGTAGCTCGTGGTGTCGGAGGGCAGCTGCATCCCGTTGACGTTGGAAGCCAGCGCCGTGATGTGGTCGGCCATATCCAGCGCGGTGATCTGGCCTTCCAGGCCGGCCTTCGCAATGGCGCGGTCCAGCACATCCTCCGACTTGATGAGCGAGATGTTGAACCGGGTGTTGTTGGGGTAAAGCCCCCTGGTGGCTTCCTCGTAGTTCAGGGCGACCAGCATCTTTGCGGTGCGGGTCTTCTGCCGGTACATCACAAGGCTGGTGGAGCATGTCACCAGGATCAGGATGGTCAGGTAGACAAAGCGGTGCTGCCACAGGCCCCGGAGGACAAGCTCGACCAGCGCCCAAAATTTACTTTTCTGCGGGCGGTTCGGCTGGTTGTTTTTTGGAATGGGCATGATTGTCGATCACCTCGTTTTGATCCAGCAGCTTCATGGCGTGGCCGATGGGCAGCAGCATGAAGATCGTGTTCATATAGCAGTAAAAGGCGGTATTGTCCGTCGCGTAGGTCACAAACGCATAAACGGTGCAGTACAACAGCAGGAAGGCGGTCTCGGTGCCGTACTGCTTCTGGCACCAGACGACCTTGCCCTGCCAGCTGAGCCAGATCCAGAAGGCGAAGCCCCAGAAGCCAAGCTCGATGTACATGGTCACAAGGTCGTTGTGCATCCCGCCGAAGTTGTGGGTTCCAAAGACGCCGATGCCTTCTTCGGTCATGATGCTGATGTACCGCGTGACCCAGCCGATGCCGTAGCCGCGGAAGCTGGGGCTGAAGGAATACAGGTCGGTGAAGGCCTCGTACAGGCCCTTGCGGCCCATGGTGTCGATGCCAAGGGTGTCCACCGTCCAGCTGAACAGGCCCGACCAGATGAAGAAGACGTAGAACAGGCAGGCGGCGATGGCGAAGACCGAGAGGGAGTGGAGCACGAAGTTCCGCCCCTTGGGCTTGAGCCGGGTGATGAACAGGTGCATCACAAACACCCCGAACATGCCGATGAGGGCGATGCGCTTGAGACCCAGATAGAAGAAGATCACGGCCAGGGCGAGGTGGGTGACCCGCTTCCGGCCCTTTTCGTAGAGGGCGTAATAGAGGATCATCAGCCCGAACCCGAAGGTCAGGTCGTGGACTTCCAGTGCCTTGATGGGTGCATTGGTGTCCACGCCGCCGGACTTGACAAAGGCGATGAAGCCGGTGATGAACTCGCCCAGGCCGTATGGCTTGATGCTGTCCATCAATAGGATGCAGACATTGGCGATGCACATGCCGTAGAAGGTGTAGTCGATGGCTTTGCCGCCGAACAGATACACCGCCGCGCACATCGAGCTGAGCGAGATCATGTGGTAGAGGATGGTGGAACACCCGCGGGACATGTAGCTCAATTGCTGGAAATCCAGCGCCCAGATGAGCATGGACCACGCCGCCATCATCACAAAGGGGATGAGAAAGATGATATAGTATTCGCCGATGAGGGGCAGGCGGTTGAAATCGCCGGAAACGAGCAGAAAGCAGGCCGCCAGGCCGACCACGGCGGCCTGCACCAGATATTTTGTGAACCAGGGCAGGCCCATGCCTTGGTACCAGAACCCAATGCCCATCATGGCAATGTAGAGCAGCGGCAGCCAGAACGGCCGCTGCACACGTTTTCGTTTCAAGAACTGTGTTCCTCCATGCTGCGCAAGATACGCCCAATTTCCGCTGCCATACTCTCCAAAGAGTATTTTCTTAAAAATTGGCATCTGCCCTCCTGTGCGAGTCTGCGGTAAAGCTGCGGCTCTTCGTACAGCTGCCGGAGCTTTTCCCGGAGTTCGGCGCTGTTTTTGGAAATGATGAATCCATTTTTCCCATCGGTGATGTAGTCGGTCACGGTGTCGGACCGGGTGGTGATGATGGGCTTGCCGAACATCATCGACTGCAAAAAGACGAACTGCCCGGCGGAGATGTGGATGTCCTGCAGCGGCACGACCACGCAGTAGCATTCCGCCAGCATGTTGTAGTAGTCTTCCCCGAAGACATCGTCATAGACCTGAATGTTTTCGCCGGTGTCCCTCCGCAAATAGGTATCCGACAGGATGCGGACCCGATAGGGGGTGTCCTTCAAGGCATCCACGAGGAAATCATAGTCCCGGTTGCTTTTGCCGGCCGAGAGGACGAACCGCTGGCTGGGCGGGGGCGGCGTCTCCGAATAACGCCCCAGATCCCCGATGCCGAGCGGCACATAGACGAACTTCTCCGGCGGTGCATCCAGCAGCTGTGCGTAATAGGACGGCTCCGCGCTGGAAAAGCAGACGATCCGATCGAGCGCTTTGCTGCACACGGCGCGGCGGACGAACCACCGGTAGAGCCGCCCCTTCCAGCCCTGCTTGGGGTGGTAGATGAAGGTGGTGACGATGAGCCGGTTCTTCTTTTTCAGATGGAGCAGGTCGCAGTAAAAGGCAAAGATCAGCCCATAGAACTGCTGGTAGGACAGGATGGTCCCCAGCTTGTTCCGGTGGAACAGGACCTTGAGCGGGAAGAGGAAAAATTTGGCCTTCTTTTTGAGGCTGCTGTCGGAAAAATGGCTGTTGATGTGCCAGATGTTCCAGCGTTTGCCGGTCTCGCGCTCCAGAAGCTCCCGGAAATTCCATTCCGGCTGAGGAGCGCTGTCCAGCAGGATCACATTTTCACGTTCGTTCATTTCAAAAGCTCCACAATGGCCTGATAGTTGCGGGCACAGTTCTGGTCATCCACCCGGTCGAACAAGGCGTCCACCCGCTGAGCGTAGAAGGGGGACATCGTGCCGTTCTGGGCCAGAGCGCGGTCCAGCTCCCGGAAGAGTGCTGCCTGCTCCGTGACCACAGGCCCGAAGCCGTCGTCCCGGTAGCTGAAGTAGCCGACGTCGTGGTGTACGCCCCAATACTGTGCCTCATCGAACTGGTAATAGAGGAGGGGCTTTTTCATATAGGCAAAGTCGAACTGCACACTGGAAAAATCGCTGACCATGACAGCGGATTCCATCAGAAGGGTCTGCACGTCGGCCTCGCCCAGCGCCGCGATCTTCACCCGCGGGCTGGCGGTGTGGAAGCTGCTCAGGAAACGCTGCACCTCGAAATGAGGGTAGAAGACGGCCTCATAGCCGTGCTGTTCCAGCAGCGCTTCCAGTTCCGGGCTGGAAATGACGTCCTGCCAGTGCCGGAAGTAGTCGCTCTGCTCAAACTCGGCCTGGGTCTTCCGCTCCACGGCGTAGGTGCGCCAGGTGGGCATCAGCAGCAGCTGGCGCTTGGTCTCGTGGGGGCGCAGCAGGGCGTCAAACCGGCACAGGCCCAGCCGTTTGACGATACCGGCTGGATAATGATAGGCGGATTCTACAAAATCTCGCTCTTTTTGCAGGGAGCAGACGAAGAGGTCGGTGCGGATGTTAGGGTAGTGATACCACTTCATGTCGTCGATGATGACACCGTGCTGCAAAAAGGCGCGGGGCCCGTGGACTACATGGAGCTTGTCGAGCATGTAGTAACTGTCGATCTCCGGGGTGTAGCCCAGCACATGGGTGCTGATCTTCATCTCCGACGCGGCGCAGAGCAGGTAGTGCTTCCAGCTGCGGTAGGGCACGACCCGGCCCAGCGCCTGCACCCGTGCATAGTCCGGCAGGGCGGGGTCTGCCACATACCAGCTGTTCACTTCGGGGTGCTCCCGGTTCAGGTAGGCAAAGATGTGGTAGCCGTTGTCCCGCGCTTCGCGGCCCCGCTCGGAGACGAGCCAGACATGCCGGTAATCCTTGTTCCAGCACTTCAGGACGGCAGCGCAGCAGGCAGCGGTTTCGTATTTCAGGAGTTCCAGCAGCAGATGACAGGTGCGCCGGAGTTTTCGGAGCAGATCGTTCATAGAGGTTGTTCCCTTTTTATTGGTCCAGAATGGCTTCGTATTCTGCCAGCCGCCTGGACAGGGAGAAAAACGGAGCGCGTTCCTTTACTTTCTGTTGATAATGCTGATAAGTTTCCGGTTCGGCGAGCATCCGATGAAGCCCGGTGTACAGAGCCTCGTCGGAATTTTCGGTCACAAGGCCGTATTCACTCTCGCCCAGGATCTCCTTCATGCCGGAACTGTCGGTGGTGAGGATGGGCACCCCCAGCACCACGGCTTCGCTGACCACGGTGCTGAATCCCTCGACGTAGGAAGGGCAGACGTAAAGGTCGGCTGCCGCGATGTAGGGGTAGGGATTGGTCCGGAAGCCCAGCAGCTGGACGGTGTCCTCCAGATGGTTCGCCTGGATGGCTTCATGCAGCGCAGCTTCCAGTTCGCCTTTGCCGAGGATCAGCAGGCGGAAGGCAAAGCCCTCGGCCTTGAGTCTGGCGCAGCAGTCGAGGAGCCGCCCGAACCCTTTGCGGGGGATCAGACTGCCCACGCTGACCATCAGGAACCGGTCGTGCGGGATGTCGGTGCAGGGCTCGTCCTTTTTCCGGCGGATGGCGGCCTCGTCAAGGATGTTGTATGCCACGCTCACCCGGTCGGCCAGACCGAACTTTTTTACAAAAGATTCCCGGACATTTTCCGAGACGCAGTAGATGTGGTCGAACTGCTCATAGCACCATTTCTGGTGGCCGAAGCTGCGGAAGAGCCGGTCCTGCCGGGTGTAGGTGTTCACGTCGATGTGGACCCAGGCGTATTTCTTCGCCTTCCGGTTGGTGGAGTAGGCCAGCATCTTGGTGGGGAAGGCTTCGAGAAAAGCGGCTTCCACATCGTAGTCCCCTTTCAGAAACCACTGGTAGACCCATTTCGGGGGCAGCAGATACTGCACCACACCGCTGATTAGCTTTTGCAGGAGAGCAGACCGGATGCGGAAGGCCGTCCGGTAATGGACGTGGGGTGCCAGGAGCCTGGCGCGGGTGTCATCGTGGAAGAGCGCCTGCAAGGTGATGTCGTATTTTTCAGGGTCCAGGTGGTTCACGGTCTCCACCAGAACCCGCTCGGCCCCGCCGCCGCAAAGGCTGTAAATGAGGAACATGACTTTCCGTTTCATCTTGCTTCCTCCAGCACATCGCCATACAGGGCCAGCAGCTGGTCGCAGTAGCGTTCCAGCGTCATCATGCGGTCTTTCTTCTGGATGCAGTGGGCCGACATCTCGGCCAGCAGGGGCTTGTCTGCATAGAGTGCCCGAATCTTTTCCGCGTAGGCGGCCGGGGTGAAGGTGTCGTTCAGGATGCCGGTGCGGCCCTCTTCCACCAGTTCCGGGATTCCGCCGATCCGGTTGCAGAGCACCGGGGTGCCGAGGGACTGGGATTCCAGCAGAGCCAGCGGGCAGTTTTCGTACCAGATGGACAGGTGCAGGGTGAACAGTGCCCCGGCTACGAGGTCTTCGAGCGCTTTGCCGGTCTGGAAGCCGACGTACTTCACGTTGGGCAGGGTGCAGTTTTTGCACAGATCCTCCATGGGGCCGCTGCCCGCGATGACGAAGGGAATGTCCGGCAGCAGCTTGCAGGCTTCGAGGATGCGGTCGATGCCCTTTTCCTCCGAGAGGCGGCCGAAGTAGAGGACGTAATCTCCCTTTTCGGCAGGGGCAGCCGCAGCGACCCGGCTCAGAAAGTTGTGCAGCATCACCGTCTTGCCCCGGAAGCGGGGGACGGTGAGGAGCTTCTTCTCCAGGAACGCACTGGGGCAGATGAAGCGGTCGATCTTGTCGTAGACGTGATTGCACTCGTAAAGGGTACCCTCCACGGCACCGATGAGGCTCTTGGGCAGCGAGCCGTGGATGCAGCGTTTTTTCACGCAGGGCCACTTGCTCTTTTTGCCCATGCAGGCTTCGCAGAGCTTTTTGGAGTTGAACTCCATCATCATGTGGTTGGGGCAGAGCATCTGCACATCGTGCACCGTCTGCACCATGGGCACCCCGCATTCCGCCCCGGCGCAGATGACCGAGGGCGTCAGCTGGAAATTGATGTTGTTGAAATGGATGAGGTCGGGTCGGAACTGCCCGATGACCTGCTTCAACTTCCGTTTTGCCTCAGACGAGTAGAGGATGCGGAAGGGGTAGAGCAGCTTTTCCGGCCCGGCGTTGTGGAAGTCCATATTGGTGGTGGCGAGGTGCAGGGCATTGCCGACGGTGTTCTTTTCGTCGTACATGCCAAAATATTCGACCTCGTGGCCCCGGCGGGTCAGTTCCTCGCCGATCTTGAGGAAGTAAGTCTCTGCACCGCCGCGGGGGTAGAGAAATTTATTGACGAATAAGATCTTCACAGGGTCCAGCCTTTCGTTGCGAAACGTAGAATCGGAGGATTCCCACATAATAGGTATGGATAAACAATTTAATAATAGCACCATCCTTATTTTCCTGCAATATGTATTCACAAAATCATCGCAATTTGGCGGGGCAAACGGCCCGAAAACGCAAAAACCGTGGGCGGCGGAATGGCATCTTCCGCGCCCACGGTTCGTCAGGGGTGGATATTCGGTCAAAGATCGTAAAGTGCGTTCAAAAATTTATTGCAGTGTACTCGGTGCGTCGCTCAGGTTGTGCACGATGCCGTACCAGCGGCAGTTCGTCTGTGTGCTCAGGTCTTCGTCGCTGAACTTGGTCACGCCCGCGCCGTTGATGTCCGCATT
>OLGZ01000617.1_pt1 | contig 26517 bp, 12 predicted proteins | sample 1605981 | NCBI WGS metagenome assembly OLGZ01 (sample SAMN03283291) | human gut metagenome | biome: human-associated habitat; material: feces | host: Homo sapiens | place: Peru | collected 2012 | reverse complement strand
CCATGCCTTCATCGGAATAGCCCTCTTCCAGGATTTTCCGGCAGGTTGCCTTATATACTTCATCCGCGTAGCTCATTGGGTTTGCCTCCTAAAGTGTCTTTGGAACATCATACCACAGGCGGACGGAAAGCGCAATATGAAAGCCTGTGACAGTGGGCAAAAAGGCTCCCCTTGCCATTCAAGGAGAGCCTTTGCGTTTTGTCAATCGTTTGTTCAGGCCAGAATAGGCTTGAGGGCAGCGGCAAGAGCCTCTTTCTGCGCCTCAGCCTCGGCAAGGGTCTTGCCCAGGGTGGTGAAATAGGTCTTGATCTTGGGCTCGGTGCCGGAGGGACGGACAATCACCGTAGCGCCGCCATCCAGGGCGTAGACCAGAACGTTGGCGGCAGGCAGGCCGGTTTCCGCGGTATTCTGATAGTCCGTGACTTTCTCGACCTTGTAACCGCCGATTTCCGTGGGGGGATTCTGCCGCAGGCCGGACATGATGCCCGCCATCTTGTCCATGCCGCTCAGACCCGGGAACTCGAAGGAATCCACCTTGTTCAGGTACCGGCCATACTGGGCGTAGATTTCTTCCAGCCGCTCCTTGATGGACGAGCCGATGGAGCGGTAGTAGGCGGCCATTTCGCAAATCAGCATGGAGCCGACAATGGCATCCTTATCCCGGACATAGGAACCGGCCAGGTAGCCGTAGGATTCCTCAAAGCCCAGGATAAACCGGTCAACCTCTCCGGCCGCTTCCAGCCGGGCGATCTGATCGCCAATCCACTTGAAGCCCGTGAGGACATTGCGCATTTCCACGCCGTAGTGGGCGGCGACCTTGTCGGCCAGAGGGGTGGAAACCAAGGACTTGACGGCCACGGGGTTCTTAGGCATAGTACCCTTCTCAATCCGGCCCTGGCAGATGTAATCCAGCAGCAGAACGCCCACCTCGTTGCCGGAAACCAACTCATAGGTACCGTCCGGGCAGCGGATGGCAATGCCTACCCGGTCGGCATCCGGGTCGGTGGCCAGCATCAGGTCGGCACCGGACTTTTCGGCCAGCTCCAGACCCAGGCGCAGAGCCTCAAAAATCTCCGGGTTAGGATAGGGGCAGGTGGGGAAATTGCCGTCGGGATACTCCTGCTCGGGGACAATGGTAATGTCCGTAATACCGATGTCGTGAAGTACCCGGGTGACGGGCACCAGGCCGGAGCCGTTCAGGGGAGAATACACCAGCTTCAGCCCCGCGGTTGCGCACAGGCCGGGACGGACAGAGCGGGACTTGATGGCATCGTACAGGGCTTCCTTGCAGTCCTCACCCACATAGGCAATCAGCCCCTTGGCCTTCCCTTCCTCAAAGGGCATCCAGGCAGCACCAGTGAGAATATCGGTTTTCTGAATCTGGGCGTACACCACGGCGGCGGCATCGTCCGTCATCTGGCAGCCATCGGGGCCATAGGCCTTGTAGCCGTTGTATTTGGCAGGGTTGTGGGAAGCGGTAATCATGATACCGGCGTTGGCATGATAATAGCGGGTGGCGAAGGACAGGGCGGGCACAGGCATCAGCGCGTCATAAATGCGCACTTTGATGCCGTTGGCGGCCAGAACGCAGGCGGCCTCCTTGGCGAACACGTCGGAATTGATCCGGCTGTCGTAGGAGATGGCAACCAACTGACTGCCCCCCTGGGTTTTGACCCAGTTGGCAAGGCCCTGGGTGGCCTGACGCACCACATAAATATTCATCCGGTTGGAGCCTGCGCCCAGGATTCCCCGGAGGCCTGCGGTGCCGAATTTCAGTGCCACGGCGAACCGCTCCTTGATCTGATCCTCCTGACCCGCGATTTCCTTCAGTTCCCTGGTCAGAGCGGGATCCTCCAAAGAAGCGGAGCACCAACGCTGATAATCCTCCATGTACATTACAAATCACCTTTTCCTTGTTGTATTCAATGGGTTTGTATCCTTTCACTGCCTACAATATATACGATTTGCCGGGGCTTGTCAATATTGGCCGTGCGTTATAGGATGGTTTTCGGACATCCGGGAGAATTCTTGCAGGGGTCGATGTGGGCATCGACCCCTACAGATTCACTGGTGCGGAAGCACCCCGGCTCCCTTGTGTAAAGGGAGCTGTCAAAAATCTTTGATTTTTGACTGAGGGATTGTAAAACTGCGTTCACAGGGAGTGCCCGAAAAGAGAGAAGTTCTGATCCCCTCAGCCCCAGTGTGCGCACTGGGGCAGCTCCCCTTGGTCAGCAAGGGGAGCCTTTGCCCTCATCCGCCCTCGTTCCTCGGGCACCTTCCCCCAAGGGAAGGCAGGGAAAACGGATTGCCACACCAGTCTGCGGACTGGTTCGCAATGACAACAAATCCTTTGGATTTTCTGACACAAGGGATCAAATCAGCTGCCCATTTCGGATGGGAATTGTCCTGCCCAGCTTGGTAAACCGTCCCTCCTCGCAGCAGGTGATGAACACCTGTCCGGAAGAAATCTGGTTCAGCACAAAGTCCTGCCGTCCCGGATCCAGCTCCGAAAGCACGTCGTCCAGAAGCAGCACCGGCTCTTCGCCCCATTCTCTTCCCATCAGCTCCCGCTGGGCAAGCTTCAGGCTGATGGCCGCCGTCCGGGTCTGACCCTGGGAGCCGTAGGCCTTCAGGTCGATACCGGACAGGGTGACGGTAAAATCGTCCTTGTGGGGGCCGGTCAGACACTGGCCGGAATCCAGCTCTGCCCGACGGTGGCTTTCCAGGTGAGAAAGCAGCGCCTCGGTAAGCTTGCCCACCGGGGCAAAGGGGTCTATTACGGTGGAAACGGTTTTGTATTCCAGCCGGAATTCCTCGGCGCCTCCGGAAAACTGATTATGGTAAACCGCCGCCGCCTTGCCCAGTGCGTCATAGTACCGGGCCCGATAGGAAATCAGCAGGGCCCCCACCTGGCACAGCCGGGTATTGTACTCCGGCAGAATTTCCAGAAGTCCCGGATTTTCGTGATAATCCTTGAGAATCCGGCTTTTCTGCTCCAGAATCCGGTGATACTCCGTCAGAGCCGCGTCATAGTTCGGCCGCAGTTGACATAACCCGGAATCGCCGAACCGCCGCCGCTGGCCTGCCCCCAATTTCAGGATCATCAGATCCTCCGGGCAGAACAGCACCGTAGGCAGCACCCCGGCAATTTCCGAGAGGGTTTTCTTTTTCGCCCCGTTGCGAAAAATCTGCCGGGGGCGGCTGCCGGGGAAAATCAGAAACCGCAATGTCTGCTCCCGCTCCTGGGAAAAGACGCGACCCTCCACCTCGCCGAAGGCACTTCCGAAGCGGATAAGCTCCGCGTTTTTCTGAGCCCGGAAGCTGCGCCCGGAGCCCAGATAGGAAATGGCTTCCAATAAATTGGTTTTTCCCTGGGCATTGTCTCCGAGAATCAGGTTCACCCCCGGGTCAAATTCCAGGCTCAGATTTTCATAATTGCGGAAGCCCCGCAGGGTCAGGCTTTCGATCTTCATGCCTTGGCCGTAATCAAAACGGTCTGCCCCTGGAAGGTGAAGCTGTCCCCGGGATGAAGCTTCTTGCCCCGCATGGTGCACACTTCCCCATTGACGCTTACCTGACCTTCCTGAATGAGCACCTTGGCCTCGCCGCCGGAGCCCACCAGATTGGCAAATTTCAGTGCGTCCTGAAGCTTAATGTACTCCGTGGAAATTTCCAGGGGCTGGGAATTGTCCTTCTTTTTGACGGTTACCTTCATATTCTGCCCCTTTCTCAGCCGTTTTTAATCCGCACGGGCAGAACCATGTACGCAAAATCGAATTTGTTGTCTGCGGGGGTCAGTACAATGGGACTCAGGCCGTTGGTCAGCTCCAGAGTGACCTCCTCGCTGGGAATCACCCGCAGGGCATCGGCAAGATAGCGGACATTGAAGCCGATTTCCAGCTCCTTGCCGTCACCGGCGAAGGCGCACTTATCCTCGGCGGCGCCGATGGTGGTATTGGTGCGCATGAGCAGCTCGTTGTTGCCGAACACGCACCGCACCGGGCTCTTGTATTTTTCGGAGACGATCAGACCCACCCGCTCCACGGAAGAGGCCAGGTCACTGACGCTGGCAATGAGCTTGATGGGGCAGTCCGTAGGCACCACCCGCCGCCAATCCAGGAATTCTCCCTCCAGCAGACGGCAGACCAGGGTGGCCTTGCCCACCTGGAAGAGAATGTGCTTGGGGCCTAAGGTAAAGGAAGCCATGTCCTCCACATCGGAGACGATTTTCTCCACTTCCTTCAGTCCGGGAGAGGGAACCACAAAGCTCATTTCCCGGCCGGTGCCTTCCTCCGGATGATAGGTGCGCCGGGCCAGCCGGAAGCCGTCTACGGCTATCGTGGTGATGGAATCATTGGTCACCTCGAATTTCACGCCGGTGTGGATGGGCCGGCCCTGATTTTCGGACACGGCAAAAATGGTGCCGGAAATCAGATTTTTCAGCTGATTCTGAGGCAGCATCACCGGACGGCCGCTGTTTACATCCGGCAGCTCCGGGTAATCCTCGGCGGATTCGGCGGAAATGGTGAAGGAGGCATAGCCTGCCCGAATGGAAACCTTGTAATCCCCGCCTACCACCACGGTCACCGGGCCTTCCGGCAGTCTGCGGACGATGTCGCCGAAGAGCTTGGCCGGGAGGATGCACTCGCCGGCGTCGGACACATCCGCTTCGATGTCATAGGTAATGGCGGTTTCCATATTGTAGCCGGTAAGGCTCAGCCCTACCTCGGCACGGCACAGAATACCCTCGATGACGGGAAGACTGCTCTTCTGAGCGACGGTTCTTCCGGCGATATTCAGTCCCGTAACCAGCATACTTTTTTCACAGGTAAAACGCATGGTCAGCATCCTTTCTTGTTATCAATTCAGAGATATCTCTATTCTTTCATAGGTTAAGGTAGTATTAACAGTATTAGGGATAACTTATGTGGAAAAGTCCCATTTGCCTTAGAGCGGCAACCACTTTTTTTCCACAGCCCTGTGTGAGTTTCTTCACAGCCTTCCACAGGCCTTGTTGAGAAAATTTTCACGGTAAAGTTATCCACAGAAAGGTTTTCCACATTCCACAGGGGGTGTGGATAGATTTCAGCGTAGAAAAAGCCCGTAGGGGTCGATGCCCTCATCGACCCGTTTTGGTATGGCGATGGCATATGCAGCGGTACGATGAAGGCATCGTCCTCTGCAAGATGCAATGAGCGCCAAGTGTCAGAGAATCGATGAATAAAGCACTGGTGCGGGAGCACCCCCGGCTCCCTTGTGTAAAGGGAGCTGTCAGCGCAGCTGACTGAGGGATTGTCAAATTGCGTTCACAGGGAGTGCCCGGAAAGAGGAAAGTTCTGATCCCCTCAGTCATGGCCTTGCGTGAGACGGCCATGACAGCTCCCCTTGGTCAGCAAGGGGAGCCTTAGCCCTCATCCGTCACGGCTTTGCCGTGGCACCTTCAGAGGAAGGCTAAAAAACCGCCCCAGGCGAGAGCCTGGGGCGGGAAGCTGTTCACTTGACTGCCGATTACAGCAGGGTAGCGAAGTGCTTGATGGTGCGGCACATCTGAGAAACGTAGGAGTTCTCGTTGTCGTACCAGGACACGACCTGAACCTGGGTCTTGCCGTCGGGCAGAGCGCAGACCATGGTCTGAGTGGCATCGAACAGGGAGCCGAAACGCATACCGATGATATCGGAGGAAACGATCTCGTCCTCGTTGTAGCCGAAGGACTCGGTAGCGGCAGCCTTCATGGCGGCGTTGATCTCGTCCTTGGTGACAGACTTAGCGCACACGGCATTCAGGATGGTGGTGGAGCCGGTGGGGGTGGGAACACGCTGAGCAGCGCCGATCAGCTTGCCGTTCAGCTCGGGGATGACCAGGCCGATGGCCTTGGCAGCACCGGTGGAGTTGGGAACGATGTTCACGGCACCAGCGCGGGAACGACGCAGGTCGCCCTTTCTCTGGGGGCCGTCCAGGATCATCTGGTCGCCGGTGTAAGCGTGGATGGTGCACATAATGCCGGTCTCGATGGTGGCCAGGTCGTTCAGAGCCTTTGCCATGGGAGCCAGGCAGTTGGTGGTGCAGGAAGCGGCGGAGATGATGTTGTCTTCCTTGGTCAGGATGTTGTGGTTAACGTTGTAAACGATGGTGGGCAGGTCGTTGCCGGCAGGAGCGGAGATGACGACCTTCTTGGCACCGGCATCGATGTGAGCCTGAGCCTTGGCCTTGGAGGTGTAGAAACCGGTGCACTCCAGAACAACGTCAACACCCAGCTCGCCCCAGGGCAGCTCGGCAGCGTTGGCCTTTGCGTAGATGGTGATCTTCTTGCCATCGACAACGATGTTGTCCTCGCCGGCCTCGACAACGTGACCCTGGGCAGCGTAGTTACCCTGAGTGGAATCGTACTTCAGCAGGTGAGCCAGCATCTTGGGAGAGGTCAGGTCGTTGATGGCGACGATCTCGAAGCCCTCAGCACCGAACATCTGACGGAAAGCCAGACGACCGATACGACCGAAACCATTGATAGCAACTTTAACAGACATGGTAATTCCTCCATTTTTCTTACTGCATCTTGCAGCAAAGTTACTTTTTCCGTACGTTTTCGATATTCCCGTACGGATTTATGATATCATACCCTACCAATATTGTAAACTGTCAATATTGCACAAAACCAACTTCAGTTTGCTGATTTTCGGTGCAAACTGCTCATATTTTCCCTTCCCTTTGTTTTCGGGAACAATTGTCCGTACATTCGGAACAATACAAATTGCGCAAAAGGGGTCACTTTTCCCCGGAAAGCGGAAAACGCGGTGCTTTTGGCACCGCGTTTTGGTTCATACTGAACTCCAATTAAAATCTTTAAAAAAGATTTTAATCAGGAAATAGTATCAGTAATCCACAGAGGAATCCGCGCCGACAATGGCAATGTAAGTATTGCCCACTCCGATTTCCAGATCCTGGGCGTCGTTGGTCAGGAAGTGGAAGGGGGCCTTGTCTCCGTCGCAGCCCCAGACAATGGGGATGATCTTGCCGCCGTTGGCGTAGTAGCCCGTGCCTCCGGCGTTAAAGTTTGCGTAGTGATAAATGCCCTCGTTGGTCACGTCGGCGAACATGACGATCACGTTGGTGAAGCTTTCCGCCTCGTCGGTGATCTGGTCGTGCATCTCCTGGCCGTACTGGTTCCAGACGTACTTGCCGGTTTCGGTATTGTAGATCATCTGGGTATCCTTCTTGGCCTGCTTGTAGTTCAGGTGGATGGTGATGTCGGAGGCGTCCTCACCGGCAACGGGGGTGCCGTCCTCGGTGAACCGGAAGCCGTAGTCCCGATCCAGGGTCTGGGGCCAACCCTGCTTCTCGGCGTACTCCTTGTAGCCCGCGCCAATGCCGAAGAGGCTGTTCTCCAGGCTGCGCTTGTACTCCTTATCCCGGTAGGAGGTGGTCACCTCCTGCATCACGTCCCAGGACTCGATGTTGAAGTTCTCGATGCCACGATCCTTGGCGTCGGCCAGAGCCGTGCTGGAGCCGCCGGCGTGACCCAGAATCAGGTCATAGTGCTGAGCGATCTGGTTGAAAATAGGCCGGGTGGAACGGGTAGAGCCCATGGCCTTCACGCTTTCGATATCGCTGAACAGAGCCAGGCAGCGAACCACGTTGTTCATGTTGACGTACATCTCCATGACCACATCGGCCTGGGTCACACCCACATGGGGCAGGTTCTCCCGAAGGTTGCTGACGGTGGTGGCGTAAATACGGCCGGCAAAGGGAGCGTCCAGCAGCTGGCCGTTCACCGGGTTCCGATAAACGGGCGGCTCGGTGGGTACCGTAGTGGGCTCGGTGGTAGGCGCCGCGGTGGTTCCCGCCGCGGTGACGGCAAGCTCCTCGGCGGCCTGGTCATTCTTCGCGGCCTCGGCGTTGCCCCGGCCTGGGATTAGCTTGCCGCAGCCGCCCAGCAGCATGGCCGCAGCCAATGTAAGCGCAAGAATTCTTTTCATACTTCCTATATCCTTTCCTTTTTTAGGGGAAACCCGAACTTCATCTGCCGGTAAGATCTGCGCTTCCCCTATATTTTTGTCGTTTACTCCCCAGTGTCCTCAATGAGGGCATCGGCCATGGTTTTGCCCATGGAATAATAGAACACGTTGTCCCGAGCAGGGTTCAGGTCCGGCAGCACGCCCCGGTGGGCATAGACGTTGTAGTAGCCGAACATCATGGGGATGATCCGGCCGTCCTCGGCCAGCTTCTGGTAGAAGTTGTAGTAGTTGCCGCTGTCCTCCAGAGCTTTCAGACACATGTTGTAGAGGATTTCGTGGGACATGCCGCCCCGGCTCATTTCGCCGTAGGGCCGGAAAAACTCCGTCAGATCCATGTCCGGGCTCAGCCGGGTCATGCCCAGGTACACGTCGAAATTGCCTGCCACGATGGTGTTCTTGTATAGGGTACCGCCGCTCTCCAGGGTGGTTGCGGGCAGGCCCAGAGCCGTCAGATTGGAGGCCAGATCCCGGGCAATCCGGGTGCGGGCGGAATCGTCGGAGTTCACCAGAATCCGCAGCTCCTTGTCCGCGCCGTCCTTCTGGGGAATCCGGTAGGCCGACAGCTTTTCGATGAACTTCAAGGGGTCATAGGCGTACTTGGCCGCCAGGGATTTGCTATAGTAGGACTCCGTAGGAGCACAGGGCAGGGTCACAGGAGACACCAGGCCTTTGTAGGCCGATTCCGCCAAGCTCTCCCGGTCGATGCCGTAGGTCAGGAAGGTACGCAGGGTGCCGTCGTCAAAGTGCTCGGAATAGAGAATGTTGCAGCCTAAGTAGATCATGTAGCCGCTCTCGATTTCCCACAGCTCATAGTCACAGCGGTACTCGGCGAAGGAGTCGCTCATAGGGTTGGTGCACACCACACTGACGGAATTGTCTCCGTTGAACTGGAAGGCATCACGCACCTCGGCGGTGGTACTCACGGCGGTCAGGTTGATGGTATTGTCCCGGGCAGGGATCTTCAGATCGCCGCACCACCAGTTGGGGTTGCGCTGAAGCACCGCGCCGCCGCTGCTCTCCACGAACACGTAGGGGCCGCTGCCCGCAGGCGCTTCGGTCAGATTGGCAACCTCCGAGGCCTTCACAATGGGCACATCCAATAGAAGCGCCAGATTCTGATAGGCGGTATCCATCTGGAACAGAATACCGCCGTCCTCGGTTTCCTTCACTTCCAGCAGGTGCTTATAGAAGCGGTACTTATAGTAGTCGTTTTCCATGGCCTGCTTGTAGGAGGCCACCACATCGCTGGCCGTCACCTTGCTTCCGTCGGAGAAGGTGGCGTTGTCCTCCAAGTAGATCGTCCAGTTCCGGCTGTTGGTGGAAACCTTGTACTTCGCGCAGAGAATGGGGGTGGTGTTTTTCTTGCTGTCCACGGCAAACAGAGGCTGATACATGAGAGACATCAGCACCCGGTTGGTGTAGTCGCTGCCAAACAGCGGGTTCAGGGAACGCTCCGGATAGTAGGCCAGCACCAGGTTCTGGCTGTCCTCCGCTTCCTCCGTCACCATCGATTCCTCGCCATCCATCAAAATGGCATCGCCGGTGGCCACATAGGCCTCGTTATGGATGGCTCTGCCGCAGCCGGAAAGAAGCCCGGTCATCAGGGTAAGGGTCAGCAGAAGGCACAGGACTCGCTTCATCTTCCCACCTCCTTGCAGGTAATCACCGCGCCCTGGGAGCCCCGCTCCCCATGGCTTGCCCGGTGAGACCAGAACCGATCACACTGGCAGTAGGTGCATGCATCGCTGATTTCAATTTGGGTTACCCCCTCCCGGTTCAGGCTCATGGCATTGATTGCCTTCAAATCCAGGTGGTATTTGTCCCCCCGCTTCTCGATGAACTGCCGAACCTCCTCGCCGTAGGAGGCCAGCATGGCCTGGGGCACATCCTCGTCGGTTTCAAAATGGCACAGGCCAATGTTGGGGCCGATGGCCGAGCGGATGTTCTCCGGCTTGCAGCCGAAATTTTCCACCATGGCCTGCACGGTCTTCGCGCCGATTTTCTGGGCGGTACCCCGCCAACCGGCGTGAGCCGCCCCCACCGCCCCGGTCACCGGGTCAAAAAACAGCATTGGGGTGCAGTCGGCGGTGAAGACCAGCAGCGTCACCTCCGGGGTGTTGGTCACGAGAGCATCGCACTCGGGGTAATCTTTGTGGCAGAAGCCCCGGCAGTCCCGGTCGGTGACCACCCGGACGATGTCCGAATGGGTCTGCCGGGTCATCACCAGCTTCTCCGGGTCAAAGCCCAGGGCACTTCCCAGCCGCCGGAGGTTTTCCACCACGTTTTCCATGGTGTCCCCCCGGCCGTAGGCCAAGTTCAGGCTTGCCTGGGTGCCGGTGCTCACCCCACCATAGCGGGTGGTGAAGCCGTGGGGGACGGAAATTCCCCCGGCGGTCAAAAATTCAACTTGGTTCATGCGTTTCGTTTCTATCGGCATTCCGATTCTCCATAGGTTCCGCGAATTTGGATTGGGCTCAGTTCGCCAATTTATCCTTCTGCATACAGCACTTCTTGTACTTTTTGCCGCTGCCGCAGGGGCAGGGATCGTTGGGGCCGACCTTCTTGGCGGCGTTGCGCACGGGCTGCTTTTTCACGGTAGCCTCCCCGGAACCGGCGGTGCCGGTCTCCTTGGCCACCTTTTCCCGCTTGACCTCCTGGGTAGGCCGCAGCTGCACCAGGAACATCCGGCGGATGGTCTCCTCCTTGATGGCCTGGATCATGGCCTGGAACATCTGGTAGCCCTCTTCCTTGTAGGCGATCACCGGGTCATGCTGGCCGTAGGCACGCAGACCGATGCCCTGCTTCAGGTCGTCCATGGCATCGATGTTGTCCATCCAGTATTCGTCCACCACCCGGAGCATGACCACACGCTCCAGCTCCCGCATGATGGCGGGGGTGTAGGCCTTTTCCTTGGCATCGTAGGTGTTTTTGGCGATGTCCAGCACGGTTTCCGCCACTTCGGCGGCGTGCTTGCCCAGCAGCTGATTGCCGCGGCCTTCCAGGGTGCCCTTGGCAAAGTAGATACCCTCCATTGTGGCCGCCAGACGGCGCAGACCTTCCTCATCCGCCACGCCGCCGTTCGCGCTCAGCGCGTCGTTCACCGCGCCGGTGACCACGTCGGACAGCATGGACATCATATTCTCCCGGAGGTCTTCCCCGTCCAGCACCTTCTGCCGCTGGGCGTAAATGACCTCACGCTGAGTGTTCATCACGTCGTCGTATTCCAGGACGTTCTTTCTGGCACGGAAGTTCCGGGATTCCACGTTCTTCTGGGCGTTTTCCACGGCGTTCGACAGAATCTTTGCGTCAATGGGGGTATCCTCGTCCAGACCCAGAGAATCCATCATCCCTACCACCTTGTCGGTTGCGAACAGGCGCATCAGGTCGTCCTGAAGGCTCAGGAAGAACCGGCTCTCGCCGGGGTCGCCCTGACGGCCGGAACGGCCTCGCAGCTGATTGTCGATTCGCCGGGACTCGTGACGCTCGGTGCCGATGATGTAAAGGCCGCCGGCGGCACGAACCTTCTCCGCCTCGTCGGCGATGGTCGCCTTGTACTTTTTCAGCAGCTGCTTGTACTGCTCCCGGACGGCCAGAATCTCCGGGTTGTCGGTTTCGGCGTAGGAATCCGCCTCCATGAGCAGCTCCTCAGGAAGGCCGGTTTTCGCCAGCTCCGCCTTGGCCAGGAAGTCCGCGTTGCCGCCCAGCATGATATCCGTACCACGGCCGGCCATATTGGTGGCGATGGTCACCGCCCCGAACTTACCGGCCTGAGCCACGATCTGAGCCTCCTGCTCGTGGTGCTTGGCGTTCAGGACGTTATGAGGAATCCCCTCCCGCTTGAGCATCTTGCTCAGCAGCTCGCTCTTTTCAATGGAAATGGTACCCACCAGCACGGGCTGGCCCTTTTCGTGGCAGGCCTTCACCTGCGCTACGATTGCCCGGTACTTGCCCGCCTCGTTCTTGTAGACCACGTCGCTGTGATCCACCCGAATCACCGGCTTGTTGGTGGGAATCTCCACAACGTCCAAGGAATAGATGGCGGCAAATTCCTCTTCCTCCGTCAGCGCCGTGCCGGTCATGCCGGAGAGCTTGTCATACAGCCGGAAGAAATTCTGGAAGGTAATGGTAGCCAGAGTCTTGCTCTCGCTGGCCACGTTCACGCCCTCCTTGGCCTCAATGGCCTGGTGCAGACCCTCGTTGTAGCGTCTGCCGTACATCAGCCGCCCGGTGAATTCATCCACAATGATGATTTCCCCATCCTTGACCACATAGTCGATGTCCTTTTTCATCAGACCACGAGCCTTCATGGCCTGGTTGATGTGGTGAGCCAGGGTGGTATTCTCCGCGTCGGCCAGATTCTCCACGCCGAAGAACCGCTCGGCCTTGGCAATGCCGGAGGCGGTCAGGGACACGGTGCGAGCCTTCTCATCCACGAAGTAGTCGCAGTCGTAGTCGTCGTGAACCTCCTTGTCCTCGGTTTTGGCGAAGACCTGCTTGCGCAGGGTGGAGACAAACCGGTCGGCCATTTCGTAGAGCTGGGAGGAATCCTCTCCCTTGCCGGAAATAATCAGGGGGGTGCGCGCCTCGTCGATTAAGATGGAGTCCACCTCGTCCACGATGGCAAAGGCATGACCCCGCTGAACAAGCTCCTGCTTGTAGATGGCCATATTGTCCCGGAGGTAGTCAAAGCCCAGCTCGTTGTTGGTGCAGTAAGTAATGTCCGCGGCGTAGGCCTCTCTGCGTTCCGCCGGAGACATGCCCGGAATCACCAGGCCGATGGTCAGACCCATATAGCGGTAAACCTTGCCCATCCACTCGGACTGGTATTTTGCCAGGTAGTCGTTGACGGTGACCACATGGACACCCCGACCGTTCAGGGCATTCAGGTAGCAGGGCAGGATGGCAACCAGGGTTTTGCCCTCGCCGGTCTTCATCTCGGCAATCCGGCCCTGATGCAGGACAATGCCGCCGATGAGCTGCACCGGATAGGGCCGCATACCCAGCACCCGGTCGGCAGCCTCCCGGATGGCCGCGAAGGCCTCAGGGAGCAGATCGTCCAGAGTCTCTCCCTTGTCCAGCCGCTGCTTGAACTCGGCGGTCTTTCCCCGGAGCTCTTCCTCGCTTAAATTTTTGTAGCTGTCCTCCAGAGCCAGAATTTTATCCACCGTGGGCTGGATTTTCTTCAGCTCCCGCTGGGAGCGGGTGCCGAACAGTTTCTCAATAAGTCCCATTGCAATCTCCTTTTGTGATGGCAGCATCGTGCAATCGCGTCTGCAAGCCGCAGGCAAATGCCCGATGCCGCTCCGGTAGTAAGCCGATATAAGCCAATTTCAAGATATTATATCATAGTCAGCAGGAGAAGAAAAGTCGAAATTGTGAACAATTTCCCCCGTTCTTCGTCAGAATCCTTAGGTAACCAATGACGAAATCGGCAAGTGTTATCAGCGAGAGATTTTGACACGAATGAAAGTTTGAAAAGCGCCGGAATACTCTGTGTATTTCAAGCTTTTCAAACTGCACAGTCGGGGCAAAAGATCCGCTGAAAACCGCAGACGATTTCGTCAGCGGTTGCCTCTAAAAAAAGCAAGGATTTCGGATTTGCCCGCCTTCACGCTGCCCTGCTGAAAATCCGGCTTGCCGCCGCCTCTTCCGGACAAGGCCGCCGTCATCTGTTTGCCCAGAGGCCGCAAGTCCTCGTCGTGAGAGGCCAGGCAATAGCCGTAGCCCGTCCCGTCACTGCCGCTGAACACCGCCGCCCGGCCTCCGCAGACCCGGGCAATGGCATCCGCCAGCTCCCGCAGACCCGTGCCGTCCAGGCCTTCCTCAAAGTGGAGCACGTTGCCCTGTCCGGCGTAGCTTTCGGCAGTCAGGGCAAAAATCTGCCGCTGCAAGCCGACGATTCTGAATTTCAGAGCCGCCAGCTGATCGTTCATCCGCTGAGCTGCGGCACCGGTTTCCAGGATTTTTGCGGAAAAAGCCTGGGACACCAGCTTATTCTGGGCGTAAGCCTCGCCGAGAAGCCGGAGTGCCTGGGCTCCGCAGGCCATCTCCATCCGGGTACCGCCCCGGAAATTCACCGAGCTGAACAGCTTCACCAGGCCGATCTCCCCGGTGGCCGCCACATGGGTACCGCAGCAGGCGCAGCAGTCAAAGCCCGGAATCTCCACGATCCGCACCGGCCAGGAAAGCTGCTTCTTCGTCCGATAGGGCACCTTCGGCAGCTCCTCCCGGCTGGGATACCAGCAGCGGATGGGAAGGTTCTCCCAGATTGCCTCATTGGCCTGCGCCTCGATTTCCTCCAGAGCCTCCTCCGGAACCACCCCGTCAAAATCGATGGTGGTCACATCCGCGCCCATGTGGAAGCCTGTGTTATGGTAACCATACCGCCGGTTGATAATGCCGGAAACAATGTGCTCGCCGCTGTGCTGCTGCATCCGCCGGAACCTGGCCTCCCAGTCGATGGTTCCCTCCACCGTCTGTCCCGGCTCCAGGGGGGCGGCACAGTAGTGCGCCACCGTCTCCCCCCGTTCATGGGTATCCAGCACCCGAACACCGCCAAGGACGCCGGTGTCTCCGGCCTGCCCGCCCCCCTCGGGGTAAAAAGCGGTGGCGTCCAGGGTAACGACAAAAGAATCCTTCTCCGGCTGGCAGGACAAAACCTGCGCCCGGAAGGTTTTCAAATGGCTGTCTTCGTAATATAATTTCCGTGTCTGCATGGAATACCTCCGGATGATTTTTCCTAAAATCAGTGTACTATTATAGCACGCTCCCGGCCGAAAAGCAATCGTTTCTCCTGTTTACATAACACATACAAGAATTTTTTCCGGATTTTACTTCCCTTTTGCGGAAAATTGGTGTAGAATGAGGAAAATCGATTTTCCATGAGGTGATAACCATGCCCGCCAATTACGCCCATTACCGTTTCGGCAAACTGGCGCTGCCCAAGCTCCCCGCCGAGGCTCGCCAGTGCATCGGTCGGTTCCGCCGACTCTATGACATCGGTCTGCATGGGCCGGATATTTTCTTCTACTTCAATCCCGCCATAGACACCGCCGTAGGCCAGCTGGGGCACAGCTACCATACCCACAGCGGTCAGCTGTTCTTCTCGGAGGCCTGCAAGAATGCCGATTCCGAGGCCGCGAAGGCCTATCTGCTGGGGGTTCTGGGGCACTACTGCCTGGACTCCGCCTGCCATCCCTATGTGAACCAGCTGGTAAGCATCGGGGAGGTACGGCACATCGCCATTGAGTCCCAGCTGGAGCGGCGGCTGCTTCTGCTGGATGGGGTCAGGTCTCCGGAAACCTTTGACATGAGCAAGCGGTTCCGGCTGACCCGGGGGGAGTGCATGACCGTTGCCGAGTTTTATCCCCCTGCCACCGGAGCAAACGTCAGCCAAAGCGTGAAGCATCTGGCCTGGTGCACCCATTTCCTGGCCAGCCCCAACCGGCAGTGGCGCTGGAAGCTGCTGCACAGAATCAAGCCGGAGCTGTGCGACATCTTCATTCCGGCAGAGGATGAGGAGGATTGCGTTCTGTATGTGGACGAGCTGGTGACCCTGTACAACGAAGCGCTGAACCGGTATCCGGAGATGGCCGCTCAGCTTCTGGCTCATCTGAAAGACGGCACCGAGCTTGGCGAGGATTTTCTTCCCAGCTTTGACCCCCACAACGACTGATTTGGAGAGAAACGAATGAACAAAAACCTGAAACTCACGGCTTTGGAGAAAAACTGGATTCTGTACGATGTGGGAAATTCCGCCTTCATTCTGTTGGTGGCCACCCTGGTTCCCATTTATTTTAATTCCCTGGCCTCCGCCGCGGGGGTTCATGAAGACCTGTATCTGAGCTACTGGGGCTACGCCGGTTCCCTGGCCACGGTGCTGGTGGCTCTGCTGGGCCCGGTCTGCGGTGCCCTGGCTGACCGGAAAATGAAGAAAGCCTTCTTCCTGCTGGCCCTGCTTCTGGGCGCGGCAGGCTGCGCCGCCTTAGGGCTGGCTCCGGGCTGGTTCAGCTTCCTGGGCATCTTCATTCTCGCCCGGGTGGGTTACTCCGCCAGCCTGGTGTTCTATGATTCCATGCTGCCGGAGATCACCGAGGATGCCCGGATGGACAAGGTCTCCTCCCTGGGCTATGCCTTCGGCTACATTGGCTCCGTGATTCCCTTCATCGTCTGCCTGATTCTGGTGCTGATGCCCCAGGTCTTCGGCCTGACCCAGGGAAGCGCCATGGTCATTGCCTTCCTCATCACCGCTCTGTGGTGGATTGGCTGCTCTCTTCCTCTGCTCCGCCGGTATCACCAGACCGCCTTTGTCACCGCGGAAAACAGCCGCCTTCTGGACAGCTTCCGCCAGCTGGGCAGAACTCTGAAAGACGTGAAGCGGGAAAAGCATATTTTTATATATCTGCTGTCCTTTTTCTTCTTCATCGACGGGGTGTACACCATCATCGATATGGCCACTGCCTACGGCGCGGCTCTTGGGCTGGACACCACCGGCCTGCTGCTGGCCCTGCTGCTGACTCAGTTTGTGGCCTTCCCCTTCTCCATTCTCTTCGGGCGGCTGTCCCCCAAGTACGACACCGGCCTGCTCATCAAAGTATCCATCGTCTGCTACACCGGCATTGTGGTCTTCGCCGTGTTCCTGGTGAGCCAGTGGCAATTCTGGCTGCTGGCGGTGCTGGTGGGTATGTTCCAGGGCGGCATTCAGGCTCTCAGCCGCTCCTATCTCGGCAAGATCATCCCCCCGGAGCGCAGCGGCGAATTTTTCGGCCTGATGGATGTGTTCGGCAAGGGTGCCTCCTTCATGGGCCTGACTCTGGTAGCCCTGGTGAGCCAGCTCACCGCCGGAACCCAGCTGCACATTTTCGGCCTGACCCTGCGCAATGAGAACATCGCCGTGTCGTCTCTGACCATTCTGTTCGCCATCGGCTTCGTTCTGTTCTGCAAGGCAGACAAGCTGAACCGGGAACGGGTGGCAAAATAATCACCCCAATTACATTTGCGCGCAAAAAGGCTCCCCTTGGTGCCCAAGGGGAGCTGTCACGAAGTGACTGAGGGGATCAGAACAATGGTATTTTGACAATCCCTCAGTCAAAAATCAAAGATTTTTGCCAGCTCCCTTTACACAAGGGAGCCTTTGGGTGCTCCCGCACCAGCGCGTTTTCGAGAGTTCTCGGAGTATTTCGGGGATTGTGACCGGAGGGAACCCCTGAAAGGAATCACACCTATGCGCCACTGGTTCGCAATGGCATACGACAGTTCACAATGCAATTCGTAAAAGAAAGCCAGCCGGCTCCCCGGAGGGAGTCGGCTGGCTGGTTAGAAATTTGCGTCAGAAGTGATTACTTCTTCGGGGGAGTCTCGATGGCCTCGACGACCTTCAAGGTGACGGAAGCGGACTTGTTCGTGCCGTCGGCGGCGGTACAGGTAATCTTTACCTTGCCGGCCTTGATGGCGGTGACAACACCGTTTGCGTCCACAGCGGCGATCTTCTCATTGCTGCTCTTCCAGGTGTAGACATTTGCCGTGTTCTCAGGCAGGCTGGAAGCGGTCAGCTCCAGCGTGGTGTCCACAGAGATGGAAGCGGGCAGCTCGCCGCCCTTGGCGGAGATGGTGACCTTGGTGGTAGCGGGATAGACGGTGACCTCGCAGGAGGCACTCACGCCGCTGCCATCCAGCGCGGAGACGGTGACGGTCACGTTCACGGGCTCGGTGACAGCCTTGGTGCTGACCTTACCGGAACCGTTGATCTTGATGCCGTACTTGTTCTCGGACACGCTCCAGGCCAGCTTCTTGTTGGTGGGGTCGGCAGGAGTAAAGAGGGGCTTCAGGGTGACGGACTTGCCGCCGGCCACGCTGACATCCACCAGCCCCAGAAACTTCATCAGTTTGACGACCTGGAGCTTGAAAGAGGCCTTCTTGCCGGAGCCATCGTTTGCGGTGGCGGTGATGGTTACGGTACCGGCTTTCAGGCAGGTGATCTTGCCGCTTGCGTCAATGGAGGCAACCTTGGCATTGGAGGACTTCCAGGTCACAGACTGCTCGGCAGACAGGGGGAAGACCTTGGCACTGAGCTGGATGACATTCTGATCAGCCATATCCCAGACCAGAGTGGTGTTCTCGGAAGCGTTGGGACGCTTGATCTCCACGCCGTAGGACAGGGGGTTAACGGTGATGTCCTGCTGGGCGGTGACACCGGAGCCATCCTTGGCGGCAGCCTGAACGGTGACGGTGACAGGCACGGTCAGGTTCTTATTGGCGGTAACCACACCGGAGCCGGAAATCTTGGCGTATTCGCTGCCTTCGGTAATCGTCCAGGTGACAGCCTTGCTGACGGCCTCAGCGGGAGCCACGGTGGCGGTCAGGTTCAGTTTCTTGCCGGAGGCAACGGTGAAGGTGCCGGTCTTGCTGCCGATGGTCAGGCTTTCCACCAGAGTGGTGACGCTGACGGTGACAGTTGCCTGAACCTTGCCGTCCACCAGAGCGGAGACGGTTGCTTTGCCCTTGGCCAGGCACTCGACCTTGCCGGTTTCGTCCACGGTGGCAACCTTGGTGTTGGAGGACTTCCAGGTCACGTCCTCAGCTTCCACCTCGGTGGGCACTTCGCTGGACACATCCAGAGTGTAGGCCTTCAGCGCAATGGTTTCGCCAATGTTGCGGATCAGGGTAGTCTTGGTCACATAGTCGGTGCCGGACTTGAGAATCAGAGTCTGGTTGGACTTGGGCAGGATGGTCAGGGTGATGGGTTCACTCTTGGCCTGACCGTCCTTGCTGGCGGCCACGACCTGCACGGCGTGAGGCTCGTTGACGGTCTTAGCGGTGACCTTGCCGTTGGCGGCGACGGTGGCGTAAACGCTGTCGGCGCTGTTCACCAGCTGGAAGGTGACACCGGAGACGGTGGGCTTCACGGGCTCGGTGGTGGCCTTCAGGGCCAGGGACTTGCCGGAGCGCAGAGTGGTAGTCTCGGGCTCGGTAATGGTGACGCTCTGGGTCAGCAGACCAACCTGAACCTTCACGGAAGCGGACTTCTTGCTGCCGTCGTTCGCGGTGGCGGTGACGGTGACAGTGCCGGTGCCGGCCACATACCGGACGGTGCCGTCCTCAACGGTGAGCACCTTGGTGTTGGAGGACTTCCAGGTGATGCCTTCCTTGCCGTCGGTGGGATAGAGCTTCGCGGTGAGGGCAAGCTCAGCGCCCTCGGTGCCGTTCAGGTACAGAGTCTCGCCGGTGACGTTCTTGTCGCCACTGTGGATCTCGACCAGGCTCACGGGCGGATAGATGGTAATGGTGTGCTTGACGAAGCCGGAGTAGCCGTTTTTCAGAGCACCCAGGAAGGTGACGTCGTGCTTGGAAGCAACCACATAGGATTTCACGGTGCCGTCGGCGGTGACGGTGGCGTAAGCCGCGTCGTCGGGGTTGGCAAGCGTCCAGGTGACGGAGGAGGCGGGGATGGCCTTGCCGGTTTCCCGATCCACGGCGGTGAGTTTCATGGACTTACCGCCAATCAGAGCTTGACTGGTGCCCTCGGCAACATATCGATAGCTCAGCTTCAGCAGGTAGATGGTGGGCTCCATGTCGCCGGACTGGACAATGACACGAACCAGGGTGTTGTCCTTGGTGATGGCAATGGCCTTGCTGGCGGCATCGGAGGCGATACGCTGATCGTTGACGTAGATGTTCTGCGCGCCGCCTTCCACCTGGATGGTTGGGGCGTTCATGGGCAGAACCAGCTCATAGATTTGCTTGCCTTCCTCGGGGGTAATGGAATAGGTGATGCCGTTGCCGGAGAAGGTGATGGCGGTGGGAGCGGGGGTCTGGCCCACGGAAGCACCGGCGGAGGTGGCCCGGTAGACCTTGAGTACCTCGGTGGACTTCTCGTTGGCGGCACCGGCCACGATGTTGGAGGCGGTGACCACCTTCACATAGTGGAAGGACTTGCCGGAGACGTTCACGGGGTTGCCGTTGCCGTCGACGGCCCAGGCCAGGTCGAAGCCGGAGCTTTCGTTCGTGTAGTCGTCGTTGTAGCCGTAGGGGTTGTTGGTGCCGTTTTGCATAACGTCAACGTAGCCGAACTTGGCACCGCTGGAGTAGGTACTGAAATCATCCGGGCCGACCATACCCCTGACACTGGGAATCAGGATGCCGGACAGGGTGATGGTGTCGCTGTCCTTCAGAGCCTCGTTCAGGAAGTAGACACTGGTCAGAGGCCAGCTGAAGGTGCGGTTGGGAACACTGGTATCGGAGTTGCCGTAGTTGTCGGACCAGTGAGTGCCGGAACCGTTCTTGGTGTAGGTGACGGTGTAGTCCCAGATGGCGTTGGTGTAGTGCTGAGAGCCAGCCAGGGCGTACCAGGTGCTGCCATCCTCGGAGACCCAGACCTGACCGGGTTCCATGGAGCCCAGGCCGGTGCCGGTGGAGGTGTCCTTGAAGGCGTTGCCGTCGATGTAGAAGTCAACGCCGTACTTGTTGGCGGGATCGTCCGTCAGGCCGTCTTCAAAGTAGTAGGTGGCGTAGCCGCCGAAGTTACCCAGGGACTTGAGGGTGCCGCCCAGCGTGCCCTCGCCGGCGAAGCCGTAGCTGATGTTGGTGTACTGGCTGTTGATGCACAGGTAGTCCACCATCTTGTCGGCGCCGTTCTTGATTCGCTTGGAGGCGGAGAAGGCATAGGGCTGAGTCAGGCCGTTCAGGGTCACGTTGATCTTCTGCTCGGAGGCAGTCAGCTTTACGGTGTAATTGCCATTCTCGTCGGCAGTCAGAGCCTTAGTGCCCAGCTTGACCGTGCAGCCCTCGCCAATGGTGAAGGTCAGGGTGGGATATTCGGCAGAATCGGTGGGAATGGAGAGCTTGTAAGAGAAAGCCTCAGGATCGAAGGCAGGGTACCAGTCGCCAGCGGTGGCGGTGGCGGTGGTGATTCTGGGCTGCTCCACCTGGGGCAGCTGCTCGACCCAGAAGGTGTAGGTGGAGCCCACCTGAGTGTACTTGACGCCGTCAACGGTGACGTTGCCGGATTCGCTGGGAATCAGCAGCTTTTCCTTGCTGGCGGTCATCTCCGGGTAGGCGTTGCCTGCGGTGAAGTAAGCGTCATCACAGACGACCTGGACGGTGAGCTTGACCTCGGCGTTCTTGCCTTTCTCAGTGACTTCGGGGAAGGCGATTGCGTCGGTCTGTCCGCCGCCCTGGGCCAGTTCCTTCCAGGTGGCGCCGTCATCGATGGAGTAACGGACGTGGGTGTAAACGGTTTGACCCTTGAGCAGAGCGGTAAAGTCGGCACGGCCGTTCTGCATGAAGGCACGGTAGTAGTACTTGGTATTGGCCCAGGTGTAGGTGCTGTTCTTCACACCGGTCTCGCTGGCCTGGAACAGATAGCCTTCGGCCTTATCCAGGTACAGAGCGGAGGACAGAGCACTGCCGTCGGCGGCGTACAGTGCCACTTTGGTGCCGCCCCAGCCGTTCGCACCAAGGGTCTTGGTGGTGTCACGGACACGGGTGACTTCCAGGGTGTAAACAGACTTGATCTCCGGATCAGTCTTGTCACTCAGAGTCAGTGTGACCACGGTGACACCGAAGGGCATACCGGGCAGCTGGGTCTGGGTAGCGGAAGGAATGGCAATGCTGACAGCTTCGCCGGCCTCGTTGGTGTAAGTCGCGACGCAGTTCAGCTTCTTGTCATCGAAGAGCGTGTCGCTCTTGATGGCCAGAATCTTAGTGCTGTAATTGCTCAGCTTGATGCCGGTGTAATCCTTCTGATTGACATCGTACTTGAAGGTGGAGGTGGTGATGCCATACAGAGCCAGGGTCTCAAAGGTGGGATTCTGGGTATCGGAGACGACCACCTTGATGCCGCCCTTGGTGCCCTTGTCATCGGTGGCGGTGATGATGACACTGCCCACGGCGTGGGCGGTGACGACACCGTTCTCGTCCACGGTGGCGATGGTCTCGTCGGCACTGCTCCAGGAGGCCACGGTGCGGCCGCTCTCGGTGTAGGCCTTGAGCTGGGTGGTGGGGGCCTTATTATCGGAGGTCAGCTCCAGATAGACCTTACCCTGGCCGCCCTGGTCGTTTTCAACGGCCACGCCGGTGACGTTGATGGTGGCGGTATCGGTGAGCTTCTCCACGCCCTCGGGGCTGACGTTCACGGTGAGCTTGACATCCACCGTGCCAGGCCGCAGGACATTCATTTCCAGAGAGCCGGAGGTGGTGTCCGGCTTGATGAGCTTCATGACACCGTCGGGAGCCTGGACTTCCCAGCTGTTGTAGTTGGTCACGCCGCCGATGACGGAGACCTTCTTTACGGACTGGCCGTCAGTGCTCAGCGCAACGTTCTGGTTCTTATAGTAGTCGGTGATGGCGTAGAACTTAACGTCAATGATCATTTTGCCGCTGGACACATTGGAATCCAGAGCGGAGACAGCGGACACATAGGTGTAGCTGGCGGAATTGATGGTGTAGATACCGGTTTCGGTATCAAACTTGCCGCCATAAGCACCCTCATTCTTCCAGATGACAGGAGTTTCCTCACCGTTTTCGTCCACAGCTTTCAGCCGCATGGTGGTACCCTGCTTGACAGCGTAGGTCACGCCGCCAAGGGCATTGGTGCTGGTGGAGGGGAAGGAGTAGGGATAGTCGGAGGTCAGGGTAATGCTCTTGGGCACCGCCTTGACGGAGACTTCCACAATCTTGCTGGTGGCGCCTTCCAGACCGGTGCTGGAAGCCACGGCGTAATAGTAGAAGGTACCCAGGGTATCGCTGGGGATGGTCAGGGTAGCTTCGGTAGCACCGGCCACGGCCTTGCCGCCCTCGGTGGAGGCGGTGGTGTTCACATACCACTGATAGCTGATGGCGGGGGAGTCGGTCACATCCTTGGTGTAGCCGGCCTCTACCGTCAGAGTATTCTGGGTGTTCTGACCGATGGTCAGAGCTTCTCCGGTCAGGTCGGTCTTCCACAGCAGAGCCTTGCCCTTCTCCATGGAGACGGTGACGGTATAGGTCTTGTCAAAGCCGCCCTTGGCGGTGGAGGTCAGGGTCAGAACGCTGGCTTCCGCGCCGGGAACCAGCTTGTCAAGGCGCACCCACTTGCGGTTCTGCTCCGCGGTGAAGGCCTTGGTGACGCCGTGGAAATTGAAGCCCGCGGTGCAGTAGTCGATGTACTCCACTTTGACCCACAGACGCCGGGCTGCTTCTTCTTCCACGAAGTCCAGAGGCTCCACGGTGTAGTCCATGGTGTCGTGGACAAATGTGGGATTCAGGGTCAGCTCCCGGATGGTGTTCTCGGAGCTGCCAATGCCCAGGTGAACCTCAACCAGATCGGTTTCCTTCAGGACATCGCCCACCTGGAACACGTTCAGGGCGGTCATCGCCTCATCCACGCCGGTGATGACGAAGCAGAACTTCTTGTTGGCCATGTTCTCGGGGATATGAAGGGAGATCTTGCCGTCCTTGTCGGAGATCTTGCCGGTGATCGGGTCAATCTTGCCGGTCTTCATATCCATGGTGGCCAGCTGCGCGCCCTCAACGACCTCAACGGGGTCGCCATAGGCGGCGTAGTTGCTCTTGACGACCAGGTCAAGATCGGTGTTCGCGTAGAAGGTCTGGCCGGTCAGGGGCTTTCCGTTGGCGGTTTCCAGCCAGATGTACTTGTCCAGATAATAGGCGGCGTCCTCGTACACGCCAAAGGTGACATAGTCGCCGTCAACTACCTTGGTCTGGTTGACCATCAGACCCTTGCCGTCAGAACCGGCGGCCTGCTTGCCGTTGACCAGGATGGCCAGATTGAGGGATTCCTCGCCCATGCGCTTAGTGACCCAGTTGGCATCACTGATGGCCAGGAAGTCCGTAGCGTTCTCGGGGGTGAACTGATCGAAGAAGACCAGCTCGTGGGCATGAACCAGCACGTCCAGCGCGGACACGCCGTCCTCAACCAGATCCCTGTAGCCGTAGCTCTCGGCCAGGTTGCTGGCAATCTTCTCATCGAAGGCGAAAACCTCCTGATTGCCCGCTTCCTGATAGCTGAAGGTCACGGTGGCATAGGTCACGGCAGTGCCGGTGACGGTAACCACACAGTAAGGAGCGGTCAGAGGCGCGATTACGGTAATGGTTTCATTGCCGTTGCCGCCTGCCCAGTTGGCAATCTGGGTCTGAATCTCGCCGGAGGCGGAGATGATGTAGGTACCGGCTTTGTTCAGGGTCAGGGTCACGTTGCCGTTTTTGTCGGTGACGGCACCGTCAATGGCGGTGAACTTGCCGTCTTTCCAGATGCCCACTTGGGCACCGGCCAGATTGCCGGGGTTGTAGCCGCCCACGGCCATGGAGGAGCCGCCCTGGAGATTCAGGGTGAAGGCCTTTCCGGCCTGGGCGGCGACTTCGGTCTGGGTGAAATAGCAGATTGCGTCAGACCAGTTTTTCTCATCGGTAAAGACACAGCAGTACAGCTTGTCACCCTGAGCCACGGTACTGGTCTTGTCGGCCACGCCCTTAGACAGAGCCACATTGTTCTTCAGGAAATAGTAGCTGCCCTTAGGGGTGGTGGTTACGTCCCACAGCTTCTCAACAAAGCCCTTAACGATTTCATAACCACCGGGGCAGTAGGTTTCGTGCAGAGCCACCAGAGCCTCATCGTAGGTCAGGATGCCGTCACTGTTCCGGTCGGTGACGGTAACGGGCAGCTCAATGGCGGCCTTGCCGTCAGCGGTGGTGGCCAGAACGCCCTTGTTGCTCACGGTGAAGGTGACCTCGGCGTTAGCCGCGGGCTCCACGGAGCTGCCGTTGACGGTGACGATGCAGTAAGGCGCGGAGACGGGGCAGTTCACATCATAGGTGTCGAAGCCGTCATCCACCTCGCCGGGCAGGGTGCCGCTTGCGGTGACGATGTAGGTACCGGCCTTGGCAAAGCTCAGCTTCACGGTGCCGTTGGCAGCGGTTTTCGCACCGGTGATAGCCTGGAAGCTGCCCTTTTCCCAGGTGCCTACGGAAATGTCGTAAGCATTCAGCTCACTGTAATTGCTGCCGCTGAAGTATTCGCCGGCGGCCTTCAGGGTCAGGGTGAATTCCTTACCGGCATCCACGGTGACTTCCTTCTTGTCAAAGTAGCTCAGGCAGTCGGAATAATCCACCGTATCCTTGACGGAAGCGGCGTACAGCTTGTCGCCTTCGGCAACGGTGCTGGTTTTCCAGTTGACAGCCTTTTCCAGAACCTTATCGTTCTTGGCAACGATGGGAGCGGTGACCTCACTGCCCCAGAGCTTTCTCACGGAGTTGCCGTTCAGGGCGTAGCCATCCGGGCAATAGGCCTCATGGAGGGCGACCAGCGCCTCGTCAAAGGTCAGAATGCCGTCGGAGTTGACGTCCGTTACGGTAACGGGCAGCTCCACCGCCGCCGTGCCGTCGGAGGTCTTTGCCAGCACGCCCTGCTGGCTGACGGTGAAGGAAACCGTCACAGGGTCGGCGGCTTCCGCCATTACGTCCAGAGCTTCCTCGGTCTCCTCGGTGGGAGCCTGGGTCTCGGGAGCCTCCGTAGCGGGAGCCTCGGTTTCCGGGGCCTGCGTAGGGGCTTGGGTTTCGGGGGCCTCCGTCTCGGGAGCCTCCGTTACCGGCGGCTGTGTCTGGGGTGCTTCCGTCTCAAGGACAGGAGCCTCTGTCGCCTCCACAGGCGCCGATATGGTTTCCTGCGCCGCTTCGTCCGCGAAGACGCTGGTGGGGATCATGCCGACCAGCATCACGAGGGTCAGCAGCAGTGCCAATATCCGTCGTTTCATAGAATACTTCCCTTCCGCCGAGCACCCCAAGGAATGTCCGGCAATTTATCGCCAGGGCTTTCGCCATTGACTACGAAACAAAAGCGGTGATATTCCCGCAAAATGAGAATATCACCGCAACCATTATCAGCAACACTCTGACGAAACAGTAGGTCTCCCGACTCGCGCCTCAAGCAAAATCAGTCCTGCCTTCTCAGGTTTCCCCAATGACCGGCTTTCGCCGACGGGCTGATTTCTAAACGCACACGGTATTGGTCAATGCGGGGCTCGTCCCCATTCCCTTGTTAAGCGCCTGCGCCTGACGGATAGCCGCCTTTGCGAACGCAGTGCCTCTGCTCGTGTTTTTTTGTGACATCACTCCAAAATTGCGGAGCAATGCCCATGTAAATTTATATTGGTAGTATAATACCGATTTTCGGCTTTGTCAATGCCGAGGTTTCCGTCCGCCGGTTTTTTTGCGAAAATCATCAGAAGAGGGAAAATGCTGCCCCGATAAGGACAGCATTCGATGAAAAGAAGCAGGTGAGAAATAGAATGTCATTGCGAACCAGTCCGCAGACTGGTGTGGCAATCCGTTCCCACTTGGCTCCCCCTCTGGGGGAGCTGGCGGCGAAGCTGACTGAGAGGGTAAACCCGCCCTCGCCGCCCCGAACGGGCACCTCTCCCATAGGGAGAGGCAAGTGACCCTCATCCGTCTCGCGCTTGCGGGAGACGCGCGAGCCACCTATACATTATTGTGCAATTGCCACTGGCAATT
>OLGZ01000613.1_pt1 | contig 26598 bp, 16 predicted proteins | sample 1605981 | NCBI WGS metagenome assembly OLGZ01 (sample SAMN03283291) | human gut metagenome | biome: human-associated habitat; material: feces | host: Homo sapiens | place: Peru | collected 2012 | reverse complement strand
TCACTACGGAACTACGGATGTTACGAGTTTCGCCTTCGGCTTCACTCTTCCGAAAATCCGCCGCAAGGGGCGAGGTATTTTTGACTACATCCTCTACTTTTGACTGTGTTGTAATTTTTTCAACATTTTCTAAACCTTCACTAAGAGAGTCTAAAAGGGTTCCCCCCCCCCCTCTTTGTAAAAGGGCACTATTATTGCGTTTCGACATATCCATGTTTTCCTCTCTATTGTGTAACCACATGATTAGTATAACGTATTTTTATCAACTCCGCAAGTGTTTTGTAAAGTTGGTAACGGAAGTGAATAGGTGAATAAGTAAATTCGCCCTGACGGGCTCGTGAATAAGTTCGTATAGTTCGCTTCGCTCAAAAGCAGCTTTGGTGCGTAGCATCCGATAAGAACTTATTTACTTATTAACCTATTCACTTATTCACTTTAAAAAGTAACTTTCTCGTTATAATAAAGACATTTGTATTGCACTGTGTTTTGTTTATGTTAGCATTTTTATATAAGTGTTATAGATTTTTTATTTTAAGGGAAAGGGGTATATTAAATGGTTTGCACATTAGAAAAAAATGCAACTAAAACTATTCAAAAAGCTTTGAAAACTTTGGGTAAAAAGAACTTTGCGTTCATTATGCACTGTGGAAGTTTTCCTGCTGCTGCTGGTGAAAATACAGGGTTTGGTACTGTAAACTCAAACGGCGGAAAAGAAGTTATCGATTTCTGTTCCGGAGTTTTTAACTCTATTCAGCTCGGGCCTGCCGGCAAAACTAAGGGTTGCGACGCATCACCTTATACCGGAACAATTTTCTCCGGAAATCCACTGTTTATCGATTTGAAACAGCTTACAGAAAAAGAATGGCATTACCTGCTTTCTGTTGAAACTTACAACGAAATTGTTAATGGAAATCCGAACAAAGAAAACAACAGAACCGCTTATTCTTATATTTACAAAAAGCAAAATGTTGCTCTACAAGAAGTTTGGACTAATTTTAAAAACCTTAACGACAAGAAGTTGAATAAAGAATTTGAAATTTTTAAACGCGAAAATGATTACTGGTTAGACAAAGACAGCCTATACGAAGCTCTTTCGATTGAACATGGAAACGATTATTGGCCTTTGTGGAATTCCGATACCGACAAAAACCTTTTTAACCCGAAATCTATTGAACAAAAATTGGAGTTCGGAAAACGTATTGATGAGATTTCTAAAAAATATGCTGATGATATAGAATGTTACAAGTTTATTCAGTTTGTATTAGAAAAACAAACTAAAGAAACACTAAATTATGCAAAGAAAAATCACATCAAAATGATTGCAGACAGACAGGTTGCATTCTCTGACCGTGACACTTGGGCTTATCAGTCTTTATTTTTGGAAGGTTGGATGCTCGGCTGCCCTCCGGATTACTTCTCAAAAGACGGTCAGGCATGGGGGTTCCCTGTAATGGATCCTGAAAAACTTTTCAAGGCTGACGGTTCTTTAGATGAAGGCGGAATTTTGATGAAAAACCTCTTCAAGAAGATGTTCAAAGAAAACCCTGGAGGTGTAAGAATAGACCACATTGTAGGTCTGATTGATCCTTGGGTTTATAAAGCAGGGAAAAAGCCTCGAATAGAACAAGGTGCCGGCAGATTATATTCCTCTCCGGAACACCCTGAATTGAAAAAATATGCAATTCCGTCACTTGATGATTTGGATATGGAACTTGAGGCGGATAAAGAAAAACGTGTCAAAACCTTGTCTAAAAAACAAATCAAGTTGTACGGCAGATTAATTGAAAAAGTGGTTATTGCGGCTGCCGAAGAAGAAGGTTTGGACAAAGACGCAATCGTTTGTGAAGATTTGGGAACGTTGACCAATCCTGTTGCTGAGGTTATGAAAGAATACAAATTACAAGGAATGAAGTTAACTCAATTCGTCGTTCCGGAAAAACCTGAACACCCTTACAGATGTAAAAATATCACTTCAAAATGTTGGGCCATGGTTGGAACTCACGACAATGAACCTATTAAAATGTGGGCAGATTCAATGATTAACACTCACGAAGGATATTTACACGTGAAAAATCTTGTCGAAGATTTGGATTTCCCGGATTGGGACGACAAAGATAAGTTGATTGTTGAATTAACGAAAAATGCAGAATTTTTAGCTCAAACAAAATTAGTGGAAATGTTTGCGTCAAAAGCTGAAAATATCCAAATTTTCTTTACTGATTATTTCAAAATCTATGACGTTTACAACAGACCGGGAACTTCCGGCGATGCCAACTGGAGTTTGAGATTGCCTGATAATTTCTTGGCTATGGAAACAATAGATCTTGCCAATATCCTTAAACTTGCTATAATAGCAAGAGGAAAAGACTTTGCTCATAAGAATGAAAAGTTAATTAAGGAATTGGACGAAATCTAGTTTTTATGAAAAAAATATTAATCACTTTATTATTAATAACTTCAGCCGCAGGGTTTGCCTTTGCGGCTGAGGTTTCTACCGAGGCGAAATTACAATATAATCAAGGGGTGGATTATTACAAACTTGGTCGCTATGAGGCAGCTATGTCTGCGTTTAAACAGGCTATCGCTATCGATCCCAATTATACGGATGCATATTATAATCTCGGCTCGATTTTAGAATATATGAAACAAGATGATGCAGCACTTACGGTTTTCAAACAAATTATCGTCAGAAACCCGTCGGATTATGAATCTGTTTTTAAAGCTGCAAATTTGAGTTTTAAGCTTGGCAAAACTGATGCTGCAAAAAAATATCTTACGATAATACCTCCGTCAAGTTTGGTTTATTCAAAAGCTCAACAACTTGCTAATGCGATGAATACGGATATGCAAACCTTGAGAGCTCAAGATCAGGCTGCGAAAAAAGCTGCAACAATAATTCCTCAAACAAACGGAGTTTATTCTAATCTCGGAAGCCCGACAGGCATCACCTCAGATGTCAACGGAAACCTTTATATAGCTGCGTTTGCAGATAATGCGATTTATAAAATATCTCCGTCCGGCGAAAAAAAACTTTATGTAAAAGATTCTCGAATTAGCGGCCCAATCGGGCTTGCGATGGACTCCCAAGGAAATTTATACGTCGCTAATTATAATGCGGATAATGTTTTAAAAATCACTTCAGCCGGCACGATTTCCGCATTAATTTCTAACGTGAAAAAGCCGTATTGCTTATACGTAAAAGGAAGTTTGCTTTTTATTTCTTCGCAGGGTACAGATTCCGTTTTAAGATATAAATTATAATTTTAAGTCGGAATTTTAATGCAAAATTCCGTACGAACATTTTCTTCACTTTTTACGGTGATTTCACCGCCGTGAGAGCGAATTATTTGTTGTGACAAATACAGGCCCAAACCTGTGCCGATTTTGCGGAATTTTTTTGCCGCAGAATAGTATTTATTAAAAATTAAGCCGAGTTCTTTTTGCGAAATACCTTGCCCGTAATCTATCACGGAAATCGTTATAAATCCGGGGATTTCACCGGTTTTGATATCAATATCTTTTTTAGTATTGCTGTGCGATATTGCGTTGTTTATAAGGTTTTTGATAACCCTTTCCAGTTGTATAGGGTCTGCCGTAACTTTTATATCTCTTTGCGGTGCAAAGTGAACCTTTACGCCCGCTTGCATTGCCGCAATCGGGGTTACGTCGTTTATAATTTTTTCGATAAAACCGTTGAGCTTAATATTTTCTTTGAGGAGTTTGATACCGTTTTCGTTAATTTTGTAGGTTTCCAAAACTATTTGCACAAGTTCGATAAGTTCTTTGTTGGAGGATTTCATATTTTTGAGTGCAACTTTTTGTTTGTCGGTAATTTCACCGAATTTGCCTTCCAACAAGAAGTTTAGGATGTTAGCTTCCGCAACGATTGGAACTTTTAAATCATGGGTAAGAGTTGCCACAAAATCCTCTTTAAGAGTTTCAATTTCCCGCTCGTTTGTGACATCTTTTATAATAAGAACGTAGCGTTTTTTGTTGTCGTCCAAAGAAAGTCTTATTGAACTGATTGTAAAATTATTTGTTGGTGTGTGTTTGATAAAAATATCTCTGCTGTTGAGCCTTTCAAGGTTAAATTTTCCGTCTGCAAATTGAATGAAGTCGAGAATATTTTTACCGATAATGTCATGCCCTTTGATGCCGAACCAGCTTGAAATTTGCGGAGTTGCCCTCAAAATGTGCAGGTGTTCGTTTACGATTAAAATTCCGTCGGAAAGTGAATTAATGACTGATTCCAGCAGTTTGTTTTGACGCATGAGTTCTGCCTGATATTCAATAATCATTTTTTCACGGTCGTTGAGGGTTTCCACCATTCGGTTAATACTGTCCGTAACGTTTTGGTAAGTTGGGTGCTCAAGTTTTTCAATTTTTGTCGAAAGATTACCGTAACGGATTGAATTAACGGTGTTTGTGACTGTTCCTAGATAGTCGTTAATCTTTGACCAACGCTTGTTTGTTTGACGTGTAATCAAAAATAACATTATAAATACACAAATTATTCCGAGATTTATTAAATACCAGAGCATAATTTAACCTTTTTTATTGAATTTTATGTTATAATTATATCAGACTTTTTGCGTTATGTTAATACTTAAAAAGGAAATGTTATGGGAAAACTTCAGCTTCCGAATACGATAAGAATGGTTGTGACAGATTTTGACGGGGTTTTGACCGATAATTGCGTTTACATAAACGAAGATTTTACAATGAGCAGAAAGCTTAATTTTAAAGATATTATGGGGGTTCACCTGTTGAGAAAGAACGATTTTCAGATTGCGATAATCTCGGGTGAGAAAAATTCTGCAATCGAAACACTTGCGAAAAAGTTTAAGATTGAAGAAATTCATCAAGATATCAGAATAAAAATTGATGTTTTGAAATCTTTGATTGAAAAATATTCGCTTTCGCAGGAGGAATATGTTTATATCGGGGACGACGTGAACGATTTAGAATGTTTGAATTTTGCAAAATACAAGATAACAGTACCGCATGCCGTTGAAAAACTGAAATCCGCAGAAGGTATTCAGATTACGGAGAACGACGGTGGTGACGGTGCTTTTAGAGAGGTAGCAGATTGTTTGATTGGTTAGAAACGATATTAAAAAAAATACGAAAAATGGACGGCTCGATTGACAAGTATAAAAAAGATACCGTAATTCAGTCTTTGCCGTCGTTGGCTTACGTAAACCGTGCCAAAAAGCTCATTGAGGGCGGATATTTGAAGGAGGCGGAAAATGTTCTTAATTCGGCACTTAATCTTCCGCAAGAGGACGCACTGGTCTACAAATATCTCGGAATAGTTGCAGAAAAAACGGGCAGAAAAAGCGATGCGATTGTTGCTTACAAAAAAGCTGCCAAAATTAATCCGCATGACAAGGATATTTGGCGTCAGTTGGGTTTTGTTTTGGTAAGCGTAAATTTTGCCGAAGAGGCTGCCGAATGCTTTGAAAATGCAAACAAAATTACACCCCTGAACACAGATGTTTACACAGGTTGGGGCATGTCGCTTTTGAAGTTGAAAAAGTTGAATGAGGCTCACGAAAAATTTGTTCAGGCATCAAAAATAGATAAATACAATTTTATGGCAATGCTTTTGTCTGCGATTGTTGAAATTAAAACAGGGCAGTATGACGATGCCGAGATGAAGTTGAAGTTTTTGGCAAGTGTCAGCCCGAACGAATCAAACACCTACGAATACGCTCATTTGAAGTATTTAAAAGAAGATTTTGAAGGAGCTATTCATTACGCAAAAAAAGCTTTGACTTACAATTCAATGATGTTGCCGGCTTACGTTTTGCTCGGTGAAATTTATTACAAATTGAAGGATGAAAAGAATTCACTTGCTGCATACAATCAGGCTTTTCAAAAAGAATTAATAAATGAAGAGTTGTATCGTGAATGGGGTACGGCTTTGCAGGTCTTTGAAAAATATGATGAAGCTCAAGAAAAGTTTCAGAAAGTTTTGGATGTTTCCCCAAACAGAATGGAAGCAAAGTCCGGCATGGCTCTTTGTTTAGCTTTTAGAGGGGAAGTCGACGGAGCTTTTGAAATTTTAAATTCCTTATCTGAAGAAGATAAAAAATATTATCTTGCTCAAAAAGCTTTCGGTTTTGCGGAATATCACAGCGGAAATTTTTCAAAAGCAGTTGATTATTTTAAAGAAATATTAAAAACAGAAAGCTATGATAGCAAAATTCTTTATTACATTGCAAAATCCTATTTAGCTCTGGATAATGAAGTATTAGCAAAAGAATATTTTGAAAAATCCGCAAGAGAAAACCCTTCTCATATCCCGACATACCTCGATTATGCAGACTTTTTGATTTCAAAAGGCGAGTATGCGGATTGCCAGAGAAAATTGAGAAAAATTCTTCGTGGCAACGAGGATAATACAGAAATATTAAATAAATTATTTTATGTCGGTTACATACTTGTCAAAGAGAATGTTTGTGAATATAATGTGAAAGAAACACTTGCGATTGCAGACAAGATTGTTTCAATAAACAGTGATGATTTCAAATACCCGAACGAAAAGAATGAATTGTCCGACATGTTGAATAAGTTGTAAAAAAGGATATGATGTGCGAAAAATAATTGTACAAAAATTTGGCGGAACATCGGTTGCAGATACCGAAAAAATAAAGCGTGTAGCCCAAAACGTTATCAGGGAAAAGAAAAACGGAAATGACGTAGTCGTGGTAGTTTCGGCTATGGGGCACACAACGGATTATCTTGTAAAAATGGCGAAAGATATCAACCCTAACCCGTCGGGGCGTGAAATGGATATGCTCCTTTCGACAGGTGAAGGGGTTTCGATTGCACTTTTAGCAATGGCGATTGAAGCGGCAGGATATGATGCAGTAAGCTTTAACGCTATGCAAATCGGTATTTTTACCGAAAACGTTCATTCAAAAGCAAGAATTGTCGACATAAAAACAGACAAGCTCAAAAAGAATCTTGCAGAGGGCAAAATTATTGTTGTTGCAGGATTTCAGGGGGTTACAGAAAACGGTGAGATTACAACTCTCGGGCGTGGCGGTTCTGATACTTCTGCTGTTGCCCTTGCGGCAGCGTTGAATGCCGAAAGATGTGATATTTACACGGATGTTGAGGGAGTTTATACAACTGACCCGAGAATTGTTCCGAATGCCTCAAGATTGGATGAAATTTCTTATGAAGAAATGCTTGAACTTGCCCATGCCGGAGCAAATGTTTTGCACCCGAGAAGTGTTGAAACTGCAAAACAATTCAATGTTCCGATGAGAGTTCGCAGCAGTTTTAATGTCGAAAACGAAGGTACTTTAATTTTAGGAGTGGATAATATGGAAATTTATAAACCTGTAGCAGGTGTTGCTGCTGATTTGTCGCAAACAAGAATTGTGGTATGCGATGTACCAGATATTCCGGGGCAGGCTGCAAGACTTTTCTCAAACCTTGCAAAAGAAAATATTTCGGTTGATATGATTATCCAATCTTACGCAAGAAAAGTTTCTAACACAAACGATATCGCTTTCACGATTGATAGTTCGGATACTGACAAGGCTGTTGAAACTTTGAATAAACTTAAACCTGAAATGAAATACGGCGAAATTCAAGTAAATCCTGAAATCGCAAAAGTTTCCATCGTCGGGGCAGGCATGATTGACCGTCCGGGGATTGCGTCTGCTATGTTTGAAACTTTGGCAAAAGAAAACATCAACATCAAGATGATTTCAACCTCCGAAATCAAAATTTCTTGCCTTGTTAATAAAGAAGACGCTCATAAAGCGGTTAAGGCACTTCACGATGTCTTTGAACTCGGATGTGACGAAATCGCTGATGTCAAAGGCGATTTGCCGAACGTTTAATCCCTAAGCTTCAAGAGTTTTCAAATAATTTGCGTTGTTCTTCAACGTGTTTTCGGACGCAACGATTGAATAGACAGGCTTTTGAGAGAAAATGTAGTTTGCGGCATTGTAGACGTCGTCCGACGTAATTGTGTCTATTATGTCCAAAATTTGGTTTGCTCTTGTAATGCCGTATGGTGTATTAATTGAAGAGGCAAGAGTGTCGCATTTGCCCGCACCTGTTTGGTTCATTGTCAAAATCGAGTCCTTCAGGGCAAGTTTTGCGTTTTGCAATTCTTCAGGCGTAACTCGTTCTGTTTTTAGTTTTTGAACGTGATTTTTGAACCCTTCTACGGATTTTTGAAGGTTGTCGTAGCTGATTTCACCTGTGTCTTTGTTTTCTGTCGTTGTCCCGATTGAAAGTTTCAAAACCTTTGTGTCGTGCGAATTGTCCAGTCCTGAACGAACTGCGTACGCAAGTTTTTGCTTTTCTCTCAAATCGTTGAAAAGCCTTGACGACGGACCTCCGCCGAGAATATTGTTCAGCAATTCAAGCGTTACGCTATCTTTCAAATTCCCGTTAACCTTGAATTTGTATGCCATAACGATATCCGCTTGATTTTTGTTGTGAGTGTCCGTCAAAACCTTTGACTTGTTTTGCGGTTTGAAATCTTCGTAAAGTTTTGGTGAAAAATCTTTTACGGTCGGCAATGTCGAGATTTCGCCGAGAACTCCGTTCATAAGTTCAGGGTTTTGTCTTAGCGGTGCCGAAATCGTAAACGCTCCCTTTGCATTCGACATAACTTGGGAGTATAGATTTTTTAGGTCGTCAAGGGTTACTTTGTCGAGATTTTCCAAAACTTCTTTTTCCGTAATTCCTGCCAAATGACCTTTGTATAATTCGGCGTTGAGCTTTTCCGTCGGCGTCTTTTCGGAACGTAAAATCTCATCTTTGATTTGTTTTTTTACATCATCAAGAGTTTCTTGAGTAAATCTCGGGGCAAAAAGGACTTCCTTTGCCGTTGCAAGCGATTTTAACACATCCGAACTGTCTGTGTCGCCGTAGCAACAAACATGTTGGTCGCCAAACGAAAATGCAAGATGAATATCATCTTTGTTGTTGTCCGAGCGGAATTTGTCGTCATCACGGAATAGCGAACCTTTGTTTAGAATATTGTTCAAAACAAACGGTGCGGCAGGGTTTGTGATTTCTATCGGTTTTTCGGTGTCAAACGAAAGCGTATAGGTCGATTTTCTGGTTTGGGTATTGTTTGTGACAAGTTTGACATTGTTTGGAAGTTTGTATTCGTTCACCTCATCCATATTTATTGCTGTTTTGTGGAGTGAACCCGTAAAAGCCACCGAGTTGTGATTTTTAGAAATTGTTTCGGAGTTGGCGGAAGTCGGATGCATTACCGTGATTGCGGCTTTGTTCGGGTTGAAATATTTTCGAGCCGTATTGACTAAGTCTTGCGGTGTCATTTCGTTTACGATTTTTTCAAAATCCGTAATAGAGGCGAGATTGTCCTCCAAAATCGCTTTGCCCGTCATCTCGTTGATTGCACAGGAGCACTCAAACATTCCAGAAAAATTCCTCAACATTTTTTTCTTGACCATGTTCAATTCGTCCTGTGTTGGCGGAGTATTCAGACGTTTGTTGAGTTCTTTGTAAACTGATTTCAAAAACTTTTCGGAGTTTTCTTCACTCATGTCGGAATTCAAAATTATAGCTTGCTTTGCGGAGGGTTTTGTTCCCATTTTTTCGCAACCCGAATAGAGCGAGGTGTTGATGCTCGTAAGTTCTTTGTTCAAGTCATCCGAGTTCGTAATCAGCGTGCTTAGGGCATAAGCCAATATTCTGTCTTTGGAATTGTTGTTTTCAGGGCCAGCAAAGCCTAAAACCACGCTTGTCGAGGTAGCTTTGTTCGAAATTATGTCGTTTCGCACCGTTTTTTCAAGCTCTTTGATCGGTTCATTGTGTTGAACTTGGGTTGGAGCTTTTGTTGAGGTGAAGTATTTTGACATAAGTGGCATAACTTCGTCAGGCTTGATGTCCCCGCAAATCACCGTGACCATATTTGCAGGGTAATAGTTTCTGTTGAAATAATCTTCAACATCTTTTTTTGTAAGATTTGTAATGTTTGAGGTCGAACCTGCTATGAGGTCAGGACTTGTGGTTTTGTAGCCGAAAAGATTTTTTAGGGTGTTGTTTACCGCAATGTTTTCGGGATTTGCCGTTACCATGTTGATTTCGGAGTTAACAATTCCTTTTTCTTTGTCGAGCATGTTTTGAGCAAAATTCGGACTTTCAAGCATTGAGGCATGAATTTTTATTTTCTTTTCCAAATCTCCTTCGTTAAGGAGGTTTGAGCCTATGTAGTAGTTAGTTTCTGCAAAAGAGGTTGAGGCATTTGTGTCCGCACCCATTTTGTCGGTTGTTGCAAAGAATTCGCCTGCTTCCAATCCGTCCGAACCGTTAAACAGGTTGTGTTCAATGTAGTGACTAATTCCTCGAATGTTGTCAAATTCGTTTAGAGAACCAGTGTTTACGTAGGTTTCGAGGAAGGTTTTTGCACCTTCTTTCGGAATTACGACAACACGCTGACCGTTTGCGAGCTTGTACATGTGGGCTTTTGTGTCGTACGGAAGGTTCAATTCGCCTGTTTTTGTGTATGCCATCGGCTTTTTGACGGAGTAATCCCGTGGAACGTCAGGCAGTGCATCTATATTTTGCGGATTTGTCGAACCTTGAAAAGAGGGTTTTTCTTTTTTTTGAGCGGTCGTAAAATTTACGCCTTGTAAACCGTATGGATTAATTTTAAGCATGCAAATTTCCCCATAAAAATTCTTATATTAATATAAAAACACAAATACATAAAAAATTGCCAAAAAAAAGACCTCTTTATTTTGGATTATCAAGAGGTCAAGGTTGGTTATTTTGGTTATGTTATAGTATTGTTATGGTATTTATATTGGGTAGTGTTAGTTTTTTCAATCTTTTCACTTCTATTAATTCACCTGAAATTTTAATTTTGCGTTTTTTGCAAAAAGTATTTACAAAAGTTTACAATACATGGGCGATAGGGCGATAAGGCTGTTACAAAAAAAGTTAATAGGTGAATAAGTGAATAAGGTAATAAGTTCTTTACGTTCGCTACGCTCAAAATCGGATTTTACCCCTCTACCACTGGGAGAGGGATTAAAATCACCTTGAGGCAACGCTGAAAGGTAGATTTTAAGGGTGAGGGTTGTTCAGTTAGGTTAATCAAAACTATCTAAAACCCAGACGTATTGCGTGTTTTACTGTAGGTCGGTTTTACTAAACCGACAATTTAAAAATTATACCCTTGCGGAGATTTGAAAAATACGGTATAATGAGAAAGTAAATAAGTAACGGAGGATTTTAATGAACGAGAACAAAAAATGCCTGAAATCCAGTCATAGTGCGAATTTTTTTGGGGGGGGGTAATCTTCTAAGCCCTAATAACGAAGGTCTGGAAAATTTTGAAGAAATTACAACACAGTCAAAAGTAGAGGATGTAGTCAAAAATACCTCGCCCCTTGCGGGAGAGGTCGAATTTGTGAATACAAATTCGGGTGAGGGGTCAATCCAAATTTTAACGACGATGCGATCCTCACGTCGCTTCGCTCCTCAGGATGACATGAGTGAAGTTGAAAGCAATAAAAATTTATCCCTCGCCCTAGGGGAGAGGGTGTCCGCAGGACAGGAGAGGGGGCAACTCCAAGACATGACAGAAATAACCCTCACCCGAAAATCAAGCTTTCGAGAAACTCTCAAGCAGATTTTCAACCCTCTCCCAGAGGTAGAGGGGAAATGTGCATTCACCCTCGCCGAAGTTCTCATCACCCTCGGCATTATCGGCATAGTCGCAGCAATGACCCTGCCAACTTTGAACCAAGCCATAAACAAAAAAGTTCGGGCAGAACAAGTCAGAACAGTCAAATACAAATTTACAAAAGCAACAGAAAAAATGAATTCTTTGGGGCTGATTGGACCTTACGATAGTACCGACGCTTTTGTGGATGAGTTGCAAAAACATTTAAAAATCATGAAAAGGTGTGACTCTAGCCACCTTCGTGAGTGCTGGCCTTATGATGAGGTTGACCTCGGAAACGGCAAAACTTGGGATATCTCCAAAACAAAAACCGGCAAAAACTTAAAAATGAAAGATAGTGATAGCACAGATTATTCAAGCAATAACGTTGGTATCGTGACTGCTGACGGCACCCCGATGATTTTGAGTTACAACAAAAAATGTGAAGCACTAGACCCTGTAAAACAATATACTTGGTTAACTTCTGACGGAAAGCCTGAAACAAACGTAACAGCAGGATGTGTTGCAGCGGTATTTGAAATTAACGGCGGAGCAAAACCGAACAAATTCGGAACAGATGTCGTTGCCTTCAATGCGGGAGGTTTAGGAAGCAGTTGTGCAATAGAAATTGGAAGTTTATGCTTTACCGCACCATTTACACCAAAACCATTAACAAAAGCAGAATGCGAAGCCCAAAAAGCTACTCTTGGCATAAAAGGATGCTATTATGATCCCGATTATTGGGCAGGAGCAGTAAAAGCATGTAAAGACAAAGGGAAGAAGCTGCCATCTCAATCAGACTTAGTTGAAATAGCAAAAGCTATATATCCAAATCAAACAATCTTCTCTGGCTTATATACAGACAATTTAACATATACTGCAGGAACAGCAACATCTCTGGGACTTCCTGAACCGTCCTTCTACCTTTGGTCAGGTGAGGAGTACAGCTCTGGCTTCGCATACAGCAGGTGCTTCATCACTACGAACTCGAACTGGTACTTCAACACGCGCACCGACAGAGGCAATCAGGCTGTTTGCGTAGGTGAATAAGTAAATAGGTGAATAAGTTCGTATTGGGTGCATTGCACCAAAGCTGCTTTTGAACGAAGTGAACGAAAAGAACTTCACCTATTATGTAACGAACTTAGTATCCCAGTATCTTTTTTTATTTGGCTCTCTACCTCACAAAAAACTGTGCTTGGGTAAGCGGAACTTGGGGCTTGTCTTTGGAATAAACCTTCATAATGTAGTTGCCTTTTTCGTTTATCACAATATAATCGTCGTAATAATACATCTGCTCGTCTTTCAGCCTGACGGTGTTACCCCAGTATAGCTGATAGCCGAATTGGTTGTAATCGTTATCTTTTTTGATAATTTGTATATAAATATATCTTGAATGCACCGTTTTTGGTGTCAAAATCAAATAGTAAATTCGTTCGCCCTTGTCGAAAACCGTCGTGTTATTCATTACGGTTTCTTTCGTAATCGGGTCATGATTAAACAAAATCGACGCTTTATCCATTGTGCACGCTGTTGCACAAAACATTATTAAAACTGAAAATACTAAAAAAACTAACTTCTTCATTTTTGCAGGGTCTTAATTTTTTGTTCAACGTCATTGCTGACTTTAGTATCTTTGTTGTATTTCAAAAACAATTCGTAATTTTTCAGTGCGTCGGTCGTGTTTTTTTCTGTTTCGTAAGCAAGCCCGAGTGCGTAGTATGCGTACGCATATTCAGGGTTAAGCGAAATTACGTGCTGAAAACATTTTTTGCTCTCTTCAACATTCTTTTGGTTCGCGTAAACAAGCCCGAGATTGAACCAACCGTCTGCGTATGCAGGGTTTACGAAAATAGCTTTTTTGTAAAAATCAACAGCATTTTTTTCGTCGTTTTTGAGTTTGTAAACATTTCCGATTTTTAATAGTGTAACCTCGTCGCTCGGATTGATTTTTAGGGCAGCTTTGTAATTTTTTATTGAGTCGTCATATTTGTGTTTTTTGTAGCTGTCATCCCCGAGTGTAATCAGTTCCTTGCTTTTTTCAAGGTCTGTTGTGTTGTTAACCTTTGTTTCTTCTGCCGCAGTCTGAACCGAGTTGGTCAAATTTACGGCAGGCTTTTCCTCTTCCGAAAGCGTCAGAGAAATTGCATCTAATTCATCAGAGGTCGAAAGGTTTGGCAATCCTTTTTGTTGAGCCTCTTCAACCTTGTTTACTTCTGCGATAAATTCTGCAAATTCGTTGCTGTAAGCTGTTTTTTCAGGGTCAAGCGAAACCGCTTTTTCGTAGTATTCGGTTGCTTTGTCGTTAACTTTGCAAGCACGATAAGCTCGAGCAAGCCCGATGTAGGCTTTGCTGTCCTTTGTCCCTCTGGAAATAGCTTTTACAAATTCGTCAGTTGCTTTTGAGTAATTTTGAGCCTTCAAATCCTCGTTGCCCAGTGCAATAAGAGCTTCTGTCAAGTTGTTTTGAGCAATGTCGCTCGGTTTTGCGGCGGAAACTTCTTCGTACAAATTGATTGCGTCTTGATATTTGTGCGTTGCGTGAAGTGCAATCGCTTTGTTTAGTTTGACGTCGTAGTCTTTGTCGTCAACGGCAAGAACTTGGTCATAGTACAAAATCGCCTTTGCGTAATCTTTTTGTATATGATAGCAAGCCGCCAAATCTTTTTTTGTGTCGACGGTTGCTGTGTTCAGAGCAACGGCTTTTTCGTAGTTGAGGATTGCTAAATTGTAATTTTTAAGTCTTTTGTAAACAAGCCCCAAGTTTTGGTAAACTCTGCCGTCTTGCGGAAAACTTGCTGCGTAAAGGTTGTATTGCTCAAGAGCCTCCGAATTCTTGCCCATATCCGCAAGCAGGTTTGCGTAATCAAATCTCAAGGATTGCAAATCAGGATTTTGTTGAAAAACAACTTTGAACTGTTCTTGTGCAAGCTCGTTTTTTTCTAATTCTTGATATGCAAGTGCAAGGCTTACGTGGGCTGCGGTGTTTTCAGGGTCGCGTTCGATAGCCTTTTCCAAAATGTCTGCGGCTTTTTCGTAATTTTTGTTTTCAAACAGTGCCATTCCGTAGTTTGTAAAGCTGTCAAAATTCTGCGGATTTTTTGCGTAAAGCGTGTCATATTCTGCCGCAGCTTTTTCGTAATCACCGCTTACAAAATATGTGTTTGCAAGACTTTTTCTTGCCTCAGCGTGTTGTGTGTAGGTTTCCAAAAACAAGTTGTAGTTTGAGATTGCGTCTTTGTAGTCCTTCATTTGAGCCTGAATATTTGCAATATTCAAATAATTGTACTTGTATTCAGGAAAAAGCTTTGTTGCCTGATTGTATGCATCGAGTGCGTCTTGATATTTGCTTTGAGTTTCGTAAATATTGCCGAGGCTGATGTAGATAAAAGCGTCGTTCGGCTTTATTTCAGCTGCTTTTTTGTAAGTTTCGACAGCTTTGTCGTATTCGTCATTGTCATTGTAAAGCCCTGCCAATTTTGTGTAAAGCATAGCATCATCACCGGCGAGCTTAATTGCTTCGACGAGTTTGGCGATAGCACCTTGGGTGTCGTGTTGATATTCAAGGGTGCATGCCTCTTGATACAAGATGTTTGCCTGCGGAGGCATAGCCGCATCCACGGATAACATCGACATACTGCACAAAACTAATGCTGAAATAAATAACTTTCTGTTAATTTTTCTACTCCTCAAACTTAATTAAGACAACAGTATTTTAGCAAAAAATCGTAAAAGTGTAAAGGGTTTTTGAGGCTAAATGTGTGTATTCTTAGAAGTTTATTTTAGAAAAGACGTAAATAAGTAAATAAGGTAATAAGTTTTTATCACGGGCCCGATAGAGCGAATTTACTTATTTACCTCTATGGTTTTTTCTCTCTCTACGCTTTAGTATCTTTTTGATACTATTTAATCGCAGGGAAGAAGTATTTGACACCGTCGTCGCTACGCCAACGTACAAAGCCTGTTTTCGGGGTTTTGTCGATATCTAAAATACTCAACAACATCCAGTTGCCTCGGATTATGTTCAAATTAATTTTTGTCGGATAATTCATCACAGAAATTACCTTTGACGTATCGTCAGGCGAACCGTGCATATCTTTAATCTTATCCGGCATGCCTTTTAGGGTGTACAAACCGTACTTTTTGCCGTATGTCGTGTAAAAGTTTACCCAAGTCGCAAATTTATAAGGATCATCTTTCACAATCCAACCGGAAGCCCCTGTTTTATTATCATAGATTACCTCAACCCAATCTTCGGTTTCGTCTACAACAGCCATTACTGCCAAGTCTTTTTTGTCCTTGTAAACTACAAACACATCCTGAAAAGTCAGGTTTGACGGTTCAAGAGTATCTTTTGTGTAGGTTATAACTGTTTTAACTTTAGATTTTATGTCAGGGTTTTCGTAAATCTTTATCGGGCTTGACACCTGATAGACGCCGAGCGTGTTTGTCCTGATGAGGCTCACCGTGTCAGGCATTACGTCTGCCGCAAAGCCTTGCAATCCAAGCCCAAACAATACCGCAATTAAAACAATTATTTTTTTCATAAAATTACTCCCTAAAACTTATGTCTGCGTAAGTTTTTTGCAATTTTTCTCTAACATTCTGCATTTGTCTGTCGATAACTTCATCCGTCAAAGTTGAGTTTTCGTCCTGCAAATGAATTCTGAAAGCAAGGCTCTTATAGCCTTTTTCAATGTTTTCGCCTTGGTAAACGTCAAACACTTCACTGCCTTTGAAAATGTTTTGCTGAACACCGCCCTTGATTACTCTCTGAATGTCATCGTAAGTTACGTCTTCATTAATTACGAACGCCAAGTCACGCTTAACTTCAGGGAATTGCGGAAGGTGTTTAAATCTCGGAACAGTTTCCTTGATAATTGCGATGAGTGCGTTCAAATCAAGGCTGAATACAAATGCGTCTTGATTGAATTTCATTTTGTCTTTCAAAATCGGGTGAATTTGTCCGAAATAACCGATTGTTTGAAGGTTTTTGCCTAAAATATTTACGGCAGCACTTCTGTACGGATGAAGAATATCAAGTTCTTTCGCAAGCGGTGATTTATCAAATGCCGTCAATTTGATACGTTTTTCAACTCCGAGTTCGTGGAACAAATTCTCCATAATCCCTTTTACTGCATAGAAATCCGGTGCAGTCTTAACTTGCCATTTTGAATTTTCGGCATCACCAGTCAAAACCCCTGCAAGAACTTTTGTTTCTTTAACACCCGAATTCTTTTCATCCGGAGTTCCTTCAAGTGAATATGTTTTGCCGATTTCATAAGCCCAGAAGGTTTTTTGACCGTTGTCATAATTTGATTTCATACAGTTCAAAATACTTACGATTAAGTTTTGGCGAAGCATTGTGCATTCGTCGCTGACCGGATTTAATACCCTAACAGCTTTTTCATCATCATAAGACATCATAAACCTGTCGAGGAGCGGTTTTCCGATAAGCGAAGCTGTTACGATTTCATTCAAGCCGGCAGCTCTCATTAAGTCATGGATTTTTTTACTAATTCGTTCTTCAATAGTAATTTCAGGAGCCATAATTTTATTTGGAAGGCTCGGAGAAATCTTGTCGTACCCGTTAATTCTTGCAATTTCTTCGATTAAGTCGATTTCTCTTGTTACATCGTAAGCTCGGAAAGAAGGAACAGCAAATTTTGCAGCTGCCGAATTTCCGCCCAACTTTTCAAACCCGAGATTTTCGAGAATTGAATCACACCTTTCAGGTGCAATTTCAACCCCGAGAATTCTTTTTAATTGAGGATATCTCAAAGTTATCTCTGTCGGATCAAGTTTGTTGTTGCCTGCTTCTACAACCCCTTCAATTTTTGCATCTGCAAGTTCAACCAAAAGTTGCATTGCACGCATAAGAGCAGGTCTGATTGCTTCAATATCAATACCTCTTTCAAATCTTGCGGAAGCCTCACTTCTATAGCCCACACTTCTTGCAGATTTTCTGTTGCTTGCAGGTGGGAAATAAGCAGCTTCTAGAGCTATTGCGGTTGTATTATCGTCGATTTCGGAATTTTCGCCACCAAACACACCTGCAAGACAAACTCCTTTGTCTTTGTCTGCAATCAAGACGCTGTCTGTTGTAAGGGTTCTTTCGACACCGTCGAGTGTAACAATTTTTTCACCCTCATTTGCACGACGTACGCAAAGATATCCGTTTAATTTATTCAAATCAAAAGCATGAAACGGTGTACCATATTCCAACATTACGTAATTTGTAATATCAACTACATTATTAATTGCCCTAACACCTGATGCTCGAAGTCTTTTTTGCATCCAATCCGGTGACGGTTTAATTTTAATATCTTTCAAAATTCCGAGAGAATAATATTTGCAAACGTCATCATCAAGAATTTCAACTTTAAAACTATCTGTTGACAAATCTTTTGTCGATTCAAGCGGAGAAAACTTCAACGGAGTGTTGAAAAGTGAGCTTAATTCTCTGGCAACGCCGATTACAGACATCTGATCGCCTCTGTTTGCGGTTGGTGCGACATCGAGAACCGTATCTTTTTCAAACCCGAGAACATCTTCAACATTTTCCCCAATTTTTACATCAGGGAAAATTCTGTTCAAAACCAAAATGCCATCCTCTTCCTGATAACCTCTTTCGGAAACTCCGAGTTCGTCAGCGGAGCAAAGCATACCTTGTGATTCAACTCCACGAATTACCGCTGGAGTTAAGGTAAATTGTTCACCTGATTTTCTGTCCAAAACTTTGCTTCCGACAGATGCGTAAGGAACAATTTGACCTTCTTTAATATTTTGAGCACCACAAACTACAGTTTTTAAACCGTCACCCGTATTGATTGTTACAAGGTGAAGGTGGTCTGAATTTGGGTGATTGTCTATTTTTTCAATCTTAACTGTTTTAATATTCGTAAACTGAGGCTTGACTTCTTCAATTCCCTCAACTTCTAACCCGCTCATAGTAAGCTCATGAGCAATTTGTTCGTCTTCGACGTTTGCTAAATCTACGAATTCATTTAACCAGTTAATTGATACTTGCATTTATACTTCCCTCTTAATTATTATTGTACTTATAGCCCAATAATACTACAAAAGAAAAGACATGTAAAATGCTTTTTTAATTAACCGATTTTTTCTTCAAAATCTTTTCCGCCGACAATTCTCAAATGACGTTGAGCACCTTCACCAACGCTCTTGCTTTGGAGGTTGTGTTGTTCTACAAGCTCGTGTTGAAGTTTTCTTATTTGTTGACTTTGCGGTTGCAACTCAATGTGTTCCGCTCCGGCAAGAATTTTGTTAATTGCGGCTTTTGCCTCATCAAGAGCACGTTCCGCATCGTCGTAGTAGCCTTGGAGGGTTTCTGAAGTTTCCGTAATTTGAAGTGCGTCCTTCAAAACTTTTTGAATTTGAGCCATTGAATTCGTTTTGATGAAGAAAATTTGCAATCTGTAATCGTTTGCAGTGCTGAGAATTTTTGCTCCGCCTTTTGCAAAATTCTTGTGTGCGATTACGATGTCAGCGTCGTCAATGTTGCGGGTGATTTCAGCCTTCAAGTCCAATCTTTCAATAACTTTTTCAACAATACTTCTTGATACTGCGTAAAGATAGATTTTTTTTATACCTTTAACCTCTTCAACATATTTTTGACGGGAAAAATTAAACTTCAAACTGTCCGCAGGTTGAATTTTTTGTTCAAGCTTGTTGATTTGCTCAGTAATTGAAGGTTCTTGTTTGGGTTGAACTTTTTTAACTTCTTCCGCTTGTTTTTCAATCTGTTTGTCGTAAGTTTGGTCTACTTTTCTGATTTCAGGGCGGATTGGCCAGCCTCTCAAGATGTAATCTACGGCTTCTGCCGTATCTTTGTAAACGGCGAGAGTGTTTCTGTCGAGAATTTCGATGACAATATCAAACGTCGGCTGTTTTTCTCTTTCAAGAACCGTTTTTTGAGAAGCTCTACGTCGAGCTTCGTCATCACCGAGGGTGACGGACTGAATACCGCCGACAAGATCGGAAAGTGTAGGGTTTTTAATCAAACTCTCTAAAGAATTACCGTGAGCTGTTGCAATAAGCATTACCCCACGTTCCGCAATGGTTCTTGCGGCTTGTGCTTCTTCTTCCGTACCGATTTCATCGACAACAATAACTTCCGGGGTGTGGTTTTCGACCGCTTCAATCATAACATCCTTTTGATACTGCGGCTGAGTAACCTGCATACGTCTGGCATGCCCGATTGCGGGATGTGGAGTGTCACCGTCACCTGCAATTTCATTTGAGGTATCAACGACAACAACTCGTTTGCCGAGTTCGTCAGCCACCAGCCTTGAAATTTCTCTTAACTTGGTGGTCTTGCCAACCCCCGGTCTGCCTAGGAACAAAATACTTTTGTTCATCATGCAGAAATCTTTAATACAAGCAATAGTTCCGGTTACAACCCTACCGATTCTGCAAGTAAGCCCGATAACTTTACCTTGACGGTTTCGAATTGCACTGATTCGGTGAAGAGTTCCCGGAATACCCGAACGATTGTCCGAAGTAAATTCCTGAATTCTGCTTGTAATATATTCAATATCTTCCGAATTAACAGTATCTTCTCCAATATATTCTATCTTTCCGTCCGAATGACGAATTTCCGGAGTTCTGCCAATATCAAGAACTATTTCTATAACATCCTCCATGTGGTCATAGTCCACATGCTGTCGAACCTTTGGGGGCAAAACTTCAAGAAGTTTGTTTAAATCATTTTGAAATTGCAGGTTACTCATTTTCTTTTCTCGCCTTTCTTATTTTGCGATGTATATATCCAAAATATGATTGTTGGCTATGTTATTTATATTATCTCTCTCCATGTGTATTATACCACTTTTCAAATGCAAATTCTTTAATTTTACAACTACATCTGTAGTAAATTTACAAAACTTAACACATGGAAGTGTCGATTTTACACTGTTCCGCCACCTTTGTTCAGTTTATTAAAGATATTTTTACCGCCTTCTTTTTCCTTTATTATGTTCATTACAAACTCATTTGCCTCACTGTCACGAGCGATTGCCTCTTTGAGTTCGAGCATTGCCTTGTAGTTTAGTGATTTAAAACTCGGGTCATTCGGGTTTTTGAAGTATTTTTTGAAATTCTCTTGTGCGGAATTGTTAAACCCCGGAAGTCCCATTTGTAGTGCGTACCAAAGATAAAATTCTCTCAAAAGATAATAAGGTTTGATTTCGCCCGTACCAATTACGAACATTGGTTTTGTACGAATTGAGAACTGTTTTTTCACAAATATATTCAAATATAACGCTTTAGCACCGTGAAGTTCGGTAATTAAGCCTTCGTGTTCATTAATTTTTTCAAGAATTTTTACTGCATTTTTTACCCTAAAAACCTCTGTGCCTTTTGCAGTTATATAATCCAAAAGTTTTTGCGGATTTTCAAGCCCTGACTTAGCAATATCACTAACCCCTTGTATAACATGCTCAATTTTTCTGTTAGTTTCACTGTTCAAGGTTAAAGTTTCCGAGCCGGAAAGGACGATTTTGCTATCTTTATTAGAAAAACTTTTTTCTAAATGTGGTGCAAGTTTTCGAGAAAGCATTTTTTCCTGCAACGACAATATAAAAAATTTAATTTTTTTTGCAAATTTAAACATATTTTTCCTTTCGCCCACCCCAGTATAACCCATTTTAAAAGAAATGTTTTCCTCTAAAAAATGTAAAGTTTGTAACGGATTTTTAAAAAATTGAAATTTGCTCCAAAAATAAACGTTTGCATGTATAGAGATAAATTAAGAGAGAGAAAATGTCTGTAAAAGTTCGGACAACTGAATATTTTTGCTTCGAAATTTTCCACAAGGAGGTTCTATGGGTATAGACGGCATGGGAAATTTCGGTCAACTGACCGCATATCAAAAAATGCAGATGCGTCAAAAAACGACGTTTGGCTCTGTTACGTCAAATTATCAGACACGTAATCTTAATTTTAATGCAAATACAAGCATTTTTAAGCAGAATTCTAACATCTTTATGGCATCAAAACAAGCTCGTATGAACCAAATGTACGGATTTGATGCTATTGCACGACTTAACCAACAACAAGCCGCAAACCAAACAAACGGTACGCAAAATGCAAATGAAAGCCAACAGGCAAACTCAAAATCTTGGAAAGAGCTTGCGGGTGAAGCAAAATCCGCAATCAAAGCTTTTGATGAAGTCTTTGGCAAGAAAAAATCAGGTGGTGCAGGTTCTGCTAAGGCTGACAAGGCGATAAACGATATTAAAAACGCAAAGGATAAAACAGGTTTGCAAAAATCCATAAGCGGTGCTCAAAGTGAGTTGACAAATGTTCAAGCAAGCCTTCAAAAGTCGACTTCGTCCCTGACCGAGGCTAAGGCGAAAGAAACCGAAACAGCTCAAACCGCACAACAAACGGAAGAAAAATTAACCCAATCTAAACAAGATTTAACTTCTAACGAACAAAAATTGACCGAAGCACAGAGCAACGTAAAGGATTGCAAACAGGCTTTGAAGAATGCAAAATCTCAAGCAACAAAGGACAATCCAAACACTGCGGCAATCGAACAAGCCGAGGCTAATTTAAAGCAGGCAGAAGCTGCCGAAAAACAAGCTAAACAAGCGGTTGAACAATCAAAAGAACAGGTTAAGACTGACGAAAAAGCTAACACCACGGCTAAAAAAGAAGCAGAAAGTGCAAAAGCCGAAAGCAGCAAGTTGCAATCTCAAGTTGACACGCTTCAAAAGCAAAGCACAGACCTTCAATCTGCCATAACCGACGGCAACAGCCGACTTGAAACAATCGGCAAAGAGGACACAAAAACTGACAAAACTGACAATGCCGAGAAAACCGACCAGTCAGGTCAGGAGGTTAAGAAGAAATCAAGTAGTCAAATGCCAAGTGATAATGTCGATTTGAGTAATGTCCCTGAAGGTAAAGAAGAACAACTGGCATGGATTAATGAAAAGTTATCAGAAATTTCCGCTGAATATGAAAAGAATGGTGGTGATGCTCCTTTGTATGATGATCCTGTCTATATAACTCTTATGATGCAAAAAGATAACCTTGAAGGAACCGACAGAACGTCAGAATTTCTCAAAGAAGATCAAGCTACTTGGATAGATAACCAAATGTCAGAAATTGCGGCAGATTATGCTAATGGCAAGGGTGACAGCAGTTTAGAGGAAGATCCTATTTATTCTGCATTGAAAGAACAGAAGAGCAGATTAGAAGGAACAGCAGTTCCGGACGGAACTGTTGACCCTGCATTGGCTGCAAAAAATCAAAAAATCGACAATGCGGAGAATTCCGTAATAGCTTCAAAAAGCGGTAATAAAATCGCAACAGGCATGAAGCCAGCAGGAACGGCCCCTAATGATAAGTCAACACTGAAATCCGAAGATACCAATGCTGATAAAAATACGGCAAAAGCAAGAGGTTTTTCTGAAAATTCCTCAACGACAATATATGCAAACGATGAGGACGACGGGAAAGATTTTGTAGTCAGTGACGGTAAATACTTTATTGACGGTCAAGAGGTGAATGAAAAAGAGTTTGTTCAGCAGTATGATACCGCTAAAGCAAACTCCACTGATGATAACGAAAATGAAATCCATGAAAGTTTTATAAAGCGTAAACAACCTCAAAAAGGTGTTAAGTAGTTTTGTAGGTCTTTAATAAGTTCACATTATTTTCTATGCTCAAAAATAGCTTTGGTGCGTATCACCCGATACGAACTTATTCACCTATTCACCCTTCACTTTTTACTTCTAACGTAACGGTCTTATCGTCTTAAAATTTAATATTAAATTTACATAAAGATTGTAAAATTTACACTTGCTTTTTGTCTTTATTTGCTATAAAATGTAATTGTGAAATAAATCACGAATGCAAAATTTGTAATAAATAGCAATAAAATAAGTTACTTAAAGGAGAAAAGACTTATGACTACAAAAAGCAAAAAGACTGTCGAAAACCTCGAAAAGACTTTAAACAAGTCTACTCAGGTTGACAGTGCAGAACAATTAGAATTGCTTATCGAAAGAGCTAAAAAAGCTCAAAAGATTTATGCAAAATTCACTCAGGAACAAGTTGACGCTATCTTCAAAGCTGCCGCTACTGCTGCTGACAAAGCTCGTATTCCTTTGGCTAGAATGGCTATCGAAGAAACAGGCATGGGCGTTTTGGAAGATAAAATTATCAAAAACCACTTCGCTTCCGAATATATTTACAACAAACACAAAAACGCTAAAACTTGTGGCGTTATTAAAGAAGACAAAGCTAACGGTATTAAAGTTGTTGCTGAACCTCTCGGCGTTATCGCAGGTATCGTTCCTACAACTAACCCTACTTCAACTGCAATCTTCAAATCTTTGATTGCTTTGAAAACAAGAAATGCAATTATCTTTTCACCACACCCTAGAGCTACAAAATCAACTATCGCAGCTGCAAAAATCGTTTTGGAAGCTGCAGTTAAAGCCGGTGCTCCGGAAGATATTATCGGCTGGATTGATGTTCCGTCTATCGAATTGTCAAGCCAGTTGATGAAACACCCTAGCATTGCTTGCATTTTGGCTACAGGCGGCCCTGGCATGGTTAAGGCAGCTTACTCTTCAGGCAACCCTGCATTAGGTGTTGGCCCTGGTAATGCTTCAGCTGTTATCGATGAAACAGCTGACATCAAAATGGCTGTTTCTTCAATCCTTATGTCAAAAACTTTCGACAACGGTATGATTTGTGCTTCTGAACAATCAGTTGTTGTTGTTGACGAAATTTATGAAGAAGTTAAAAAAGAATTCATCTACAGAGGTGCATATCTTTTGAACTCTGCGGAAGAAAAGAAAATGATAGACCTTCCGTTTATCGATCCGAAACGTGGAACAGCTCACCCTGATATCGTTGGTCAAAGTGCTTACAAAATCGCTAAGTTGTCAGGTTTTGATATCCCTGAAACTTCAAAAGTTTTGTTGGCTGAAAGACCTTCTGTTGATTGGGAAGATCCGTTCTCAAGAGAAAAATTATCTCCAATCTTAACATTATACAGAGCTAAAGACTTTGAAGAAGCTGCAGCAATGGCTTATGAATTGGTATCAAAAGGTGGTGCAGGTCACACTGCTGACTTGTATACAGATGCAAGAAGTCAAGAAAGAATTGACAAATATGCTGAAATGATGCCGGCATGCCGTGTATTGATTAACTCCCCATCAGCATTAGGTGGTATTGGTGATTTGTTTAACTTTAAGCTTGAGCCATCATTATCATTAGGTTGCGGTTCATGGGGTAAAAACGCCGTATCAGGTAACATCGGTGTTGAAAACTTGTTGAACTACAAAACAGTTGCTGAAAGGAGAGAAAACATGCTCTGGTTCAAAGTTCCGCCAAAAGTTTACTTCAAGAGAGGTGCTGTAGATTTAGCTCTTCGTGAACTTCAAGGCAAAAAACGTGCATTCATCGTAACAGACAGATTCTTGTTCAATTCAGGTGCTGTTGACAGCATTATCAAAGTTTTGGACGAAATCGGTATTGACCACGAAGTATTCTTCGATGTAAAACCTGATCCGACATTGTCAACAATCAGACAGGCTATGGAAATCATCAAACCGTTTGAACCTGATGTAATCATTTCACTCGGTGGCGGTTCTCCGATGGATGCTGCTAAGATTATGTGGTTGTTGTACGAACAACCTGATACAAACTTTGAAGATATCGCAATGAGATTCTTGGATATCAGAAAAAGAATTTGTAAAATTCCTGAACTCGGTAAGAAAGCAACAATGGTTGCAATTCCTACAACATCAGGTACAGGTTCTGAAGTTACACCGTTTGCAATCATTACGGATGATGAAACTCACGTAAAATATGCAATCGCAGATTACGCATTGACACCGAACATGTCAATCATTGACCCTAACTTCGTAGACGGTATGCCAAAAGGCTTGACTGCCGCATCAGGTATTGACGCATTGGTTCACGCAACAGAAGCTTATGTATCTTGTATGGCTACAAACTTCACAAACTCAAACGCTTTGGAAGCAGCTAAGTTAATCTTCAGATACTTGGAAAGATCATACAACGAAGGTGCAAACGATCCGATTGCAAGAGAAAAAATGCACTATGCAGCAACAATCGCAGGTATGGCATTTGCAAACTCATTCTTGGGCTTGTGCCACTCAATGGCTCACAAATTGGGTGCTATGTTCCACGTACCTCACGGTGTAGCTAACGCATTATTGTTTAGACAAATCATCAAATACAACGCAGTTGATTGTCCTAAGAAACAGGCAATCTTCCCTCAATACAAGTTCCCTAACGCAAAGGCTAAATATGGTCAGATTGCTGATGAACTTGGCTTGGGCGGTAAGAACGATGATGAAAAAGTTGAACTTTACATCAAGGCTATTGAAGACTTGATGAAGAAAATCAACTTGCCGTTCTCAATCAAAGAATTTGGTGTATCAGAAGAAGACTTCAACGCTAAATTAGACGAAATGGTTGAACTTGCATTTGATGACCAATGTACAGGTGCAAACCCGGCTTATCCGTTGATGGAAGATATCAAAGCAATTTACTTGGATGCTTTCAACGGTGTAGTAAGAGATTACTATCCGACAAAAAAATAAGCTGAGTAAAAGCTGAATAGATTGAACGAACCGCCTTTAAGGCGGTTCGTTTTTTTGTGGGCGGTTCTATAGGTGGTGGAAGGCACTACGTGCCTTAGAACGACATGAAAAAAGATGAGTGGTTAAAAACTCTCCAAAACCTAGATATATTGCGGATGTCGCTGTAGGTCGGTTTTACTAAACCGACAATCATAAAATTATACCCTTGCGGAGTTTTGAAAAATACGATATAATAAAAAAGTAAATAAGTAAATAAGTTAATAAGTGAATAAGTTCAAAACGGGTGCGTTGCACCAAAGTTGTTAA
>OLGZ01000612.1_pt1 | contig 26613 bp, 24 predicted proteins | sample 1605981 | NCBI WGS metagenome assembly OLGZ01 (sample SAMN03283291) | human gut metagenome | biome: human-associated habitat; material: feces | host: Homo sapiens | place: Peru | collected 2012 | reverse complement strand
TAGGGAAAAACTTTCAAACTGCGCGTCACTCAAAAACCAAATATAATATTTTCTTTTTCTATAATTAATAAAGGGACTACTGATTGTAGCCCCTAAAATTTATTTTCTTGATTCAATTATAAGCTTTATTCCGGTCCTATCTTCACCTTCTACTTGAACCTCCGCAAAAGCTGGTATGCAAATTAGGTCAACTCCTGATGGTGCAACAAACCCTCTGGCTATTGCAACCGCCTTTATAGCTTGATTTAAAGCTCCTGCTCCTATTGCTTGCATTTCTGCTTTTGTAGTTTCCTTTACTAATCCAGCAATTGCTCCTGCAACTGAATTTGGATTTGATTTTGATGAAATTTTTAAAACTTCCATTTTTTGGCCTCCTATTTTTTTTATTTGTAACATTGACATATACTTTTATATAACATTGTTATTCGATTGTCTATAGATTTATGGCAAAAACTGGAATAATCGTATGACCGCTTTTTATGTTTTTCGACATTTATTCTATATTTATTCTTTTTACATTTATTGGTCGACACGTTTCATCATTTATTTCAAATATGCAACCGTTCAATTTTGCTTCACCATCTGCAATTTTATATCTTTCTGGTAATGATGTTAAAAATCTTTTTTTAGAAACTTCAACACTCATTCCTATAACAGATTCTTTGGGTCCTGTCATTCCTAAATCTGTTATATATGCTGTTCCGTTTTTCATAATTCTTTCATCAGCTGTTTGAACATGAGTATGTGTACCGAATACAGCTGTTACTTTTCCATCTAATAAATATCCTAATGCTAATTTTTCTGCTGTTGCTTCTGCATGGAAATCTATGAATATCATATCTACGGTATCTTTTATTTTATCTACTATTTCTTCTGCTGTTATAAATGGGTTTTCACTTAACACATTCATAGTTACTCTACCTATTAAATTTATAACAGCAATTTTCTTTCCTTTACATTCAAAAATTTGATATCCTTTTCCTGGATTATTCTTTGGATAATTTGCTGGTCTGATAAGTTTTGGATTATCTATAAAATTGAATATATCTTTTTTTGCCCATGTGTGATTTCCCATTGTTATGCAATCTACATTTAGTCTTAATAATGCTTGGAATGCTTTTTCAGTTATTCCCATTCCTTCAGCAACGTTTTCTGCATTTACTATACAGAAATCTATATTTTCATCGTCTTTTATTCTTTTATATTCTTTTTCTAATTTCTTTAATCCAGCTGTTCCTATTAAATCTCCTACTGCAAGAACTTTCATTTTCATCATCCTTTCTTTTTACTGACTCTTTTAAGATAATACTATAAATCTGTTATATCTTCAAGTGAGTTTACTAAAATTGCTCCGTCTTTTATTAATTCATTTGTTCCTTCAGATCTAGTGCTAGTTATGTTTCCTGGTACTGCATATACCGTTTTCCCTTGTTCAATTGCAAAATTTGCAGTTATCATTGTTCCGCTTTTTCTGCTTGCTTCTGTTATTAATATTTTATCTGATATTCCACTTATTAATCTATTTCTTGCCGGAAAATATTCTGGAATTGGTTTTGTATCTATACCATATTCTGATAAGATTAAGCCATTTTGTTCTAAGATTTTATTGTACAATCTTTTATTTTCTTCTGGATATACATAATTAACACCTGAACCAAGTATTGCTATTGTGCTTCCTTTAGCTGTTAATGTCCCTTTATGTGCATAACTGTCTATTCCTTTTGCCATTCCACTAACTATTGTATAATCCTTTTTAGCTAGCATATAGCTCAATTTTTGAGTTACTATTTTTCCATACTCAGAACAATTTCTTGAACCTACAATTGATATCTTTTTTAAACTTTTTAAAAGTTTGGTATTTCCTTTTGCATATAATAATATTGGTTTATCATAGATTCTATGCAAGTTTTTGGGATATTCCTTGTCCATAATTGTTATTAGTTTTATATTTTCTTTTTCTATTTGATTTAGAATTTTTTCCGCTTCTTGCCTTTTCTCTATATTCATTATTTTTCTTATAATTTCTTCTGAGTTTGTATACTCTCTTAATTGTTTTTCTGTTAAATTAAAAATCTTTTGTGGTGTTCCTATTATTTGTATTAATTGTAATTTTTCTATTGGCTTAAAATCTAAAATTGAGAGCCAAATTAAGTAGATCATATCTTTCAAATCCTTTCACTTTTATTTGGCCCTCAATATTATTTTTTAGAAAGTTTCTATACTTCCTTTTTCCTAATTTTTATTTTGCATCTTAGCTGCTTTTACAACATTATTCATAAGCATAGCTATTGTCATTGGTCCAACTCCTCCTGGAACTGGTGTTATGTAGCTTGCTTTTTTACTTACGTTTTCGAAATCAACGTCGCCTTTTAGTTTACCTTCTTCTGTTCTATTTATTCCGACATCAATAACTACTGCACCTTCTTTAACCATGTCTGCCTTTACAAATTCAGCTTTTCCAATTGCAGCTACTAATATATCTGCTCTTTTTGTGATTTCTGCTAAATTCTTTGTTCTTGAATGACATATTGTTACTGTTGCATTTTTATTTAATAAACAATGGCTCATTGGTTTTCCAACTATGTTGCTTCTTCCTATTACAACTGCATTCTTCCCCTCTAAATCAATGTTATATGCTTCAAACATTCTCATTATTCCATATGGTGTACATGATACAAATGTGTCTTGCCCTAATACTAATTTACCAACGTTTACTGGATGAAATCCATCAACATCTTTTTCTGGTGATATTTTTCTAAATGCTTCATTTATATCTAATCCATCTGGAATAGGACTTTGTAACAATATACCGTTTATATCTTCTTGCTTATTTAATTTATCAATTAAATTTAATAGTTCACTTTGCTCTGTAGTTGCAGGTAATAAATACTCCTCAAATTCTATTCCCACTTCATCACATGCTCTACTTTTATTTCGTACATATATTTGTGATGCACTATTATTTCCAACCATAATTACTGCTAATTTTGGATTAATTCCATTTCCCTTTAGTTCTTCAACTTCTAGCCTTAAATTTTCTCTTGTAGTTTTAGCTAATTTTTTTCCATCAATTATTTCCATTCTTTTCTCCTTGTTATTTTTAATGCATCATTCTAACAAAAAATGTTATATAAACAACTATACCTAGCAAAACTCTATAAATTGCAAAAACTTTAAAACTTCTTTTTTTAATAAATTCCATTAAAAATTTAATTACTACTAATCCAACAAGAAAACTTGTTAATACTCCTGCAAAAAATGCAACTGAAAATTGAAAATCAAATATTTTTAAAACTGTTGCTGCAAAAACAATAGGTGTAGATAATAAAAATGTGTATTTTGCAACGCTTTCTCTATCTACTCTTAAAGCTCTTCCTACAGTTATTGTAGCTCCTGATCTTGAAACACCTGGAATGAATGCTAATACTTGTGAAATACCTATTAAAAATGCTTGTTTAAAAGTCATATTTTCATAAGATACTTCTGATTTTGATTTTTTATCAACAACATATAATAAAATACCCATTACTATTAATGCTGTTGCAACTATTAATGGTTGCTTTAAATATCCCTCTAAGTAATGTTCAAATATCAATCCTATAATTCCTGCTGGTATTGTCGCTGCAACTATATACCAGAAAATTCTTCCTTCTGTTGAATCTTCTTTTTTAAATACTTTGTTAAATCCACCTTTAATTAAATTTATCCAATCCTTAAAGAAAAATATGCAAATTGCCAATAATGTTCCAAAATGTAATGCAATATCAAAAGAATCTGATATTGTCCATTTAAAAAAGAATTCTGATAATAAATATAAATGTGCTGAACTTGATACTGGTAATAATTCAGTCAATCCTTGAACAGCGCCCAATATTATTGCTTCTACTACTTCTGTCATTTTTTACTTTCTCCTTTGTTATATTTCTTTTAATATATGATATAAAGTTTCCTTTATAAACTCAGCTGATGTCATTGGTGCTACTCTTCCAGGTAATGAAAGTGCCCAAATCATTTTCAATCCCATTCTTCTAGCTGCACTTCTATCAACGCCTCCTGGATTTGAAGATAAATCAATTATTGTACATTCTTTTTTTACATTGCGTAATCTATTTTCATCCAATATTTGAAATGGAATTGTATTTATTATTATGTCATAATTTCCAAGTTCACCATCTAAATCGCTTAAGTGAATTGGATTATATCCATATGCTTTTATCCATGCAATATCTGAATCTTTTCTAGCTTCGCATGAAACTTTTGCACCTATTCCATCTAACATTTTTGCTAGAACTTTTCCAACTCTTCCAAATCCCATTATAAGTATATTGCTACCATGTATTGTTCTTTGTGTGTTCTCCATTGCAATTTGGATTGTTCCTTCTGCTGTAGCTATTGTATTTAATACAACTAGCTCTTCACGTTTTAGTAAATCTATATATTTTATATTTCCTTCTTGTAATTTCTCAATTGTTTTTTCTGATAGTTTACCAGCAAAAAACATTTTATTTTTGTTTGACATTTCTGTTACTAGTTCATCTATTGGTATTTTCTCATCAGAAAATGGTGCACTAATATTTTCAGAATCATTTGTCATAGGAAGTGGCCCTATAATTATTTCTGAGCTTCCTACAAGTTCTGCCAAACTTGCACATCTTTTGATATTTTCTTTTTCCTCTAAGTCTTCAGAATTTTCTAATCCATATGTATATATTAAAAAGTCATCTTTAGCCAATAGATCAATTAAATTGACTATTCTTAAATCTCCTCCAATAATGGATACTGTTTTATACATATTTATTCTCCTTTTCTATAAAATATTTTCCTTTTGTTCATCTAAATCTTTTGTATTTTCTTCTTTTTCTTTTACTTCTTCTTGTCTAAATATTTCATCAACCTTTTTTGTTACTCTATTTTTTATTTCATTTTCGTTCATTCCACGAATTAATCCAACAGTTTCTTCAAGATATTTTTGAATTTCTTCATCTCTTTTATTTGGTTTCTTTATTTCTTTTTCTTCCATCTTAACTGAAACTGTTAAATATTCTTTTATTGGTTGAAACATTTTGTCTTTTGAAATAATTTGTAAATAAGAGTCATCTATTTCGATTGCTTTGTTTGCAAATATTATTGCTTTATCTTTTTCTTGTTTTATAAGATATATTTTGGCTAATTGATAATATGCTTTAGCTTCTAATTCTTCTGACATTAAGCATTCTACCAATTCTTTTTCAGCCTCTTCTAAATCTTCTTCCATTAATGCAATTTGAGCTAAACTATATTTTGCACTATATAACTTGTGATTGATATCAGCTGCTTTATCATAACATTCTTTTGCACTTGCAAAATCATTTAGTCTTGTATATGCAATTCCTAAGCTATAATAAAGTTCATAGTCGGCTGGTCTATATTTTAATGCATCTTGATATACACTAACAGCTTCTTTAAATCTGTTTTCTTTACATAGTAAATCACCTAAAAGAAGTGTAGCATTATAATATTCTGGTTTGTTTTCTAACAGATTTCCAAGCATAGTTATAGCATCATTTTCTCTTCCAAGCTCATGAAGTAACTCGGCTATTCTATAATATGAATCATAATCTCTTTTATTCGCATCGACTGCTTTTACATATTCATCTATTGCCTTTCTTGTTCCACCTTCTTTTTCATAAATCTTAGCTAATAACAAATGTCCTTTATATGTATCAGGATATTTATTAATTAAATTCAGTAATGCTGTTTTGGCAGCTTTTCTATCTCCTAATAGTAATAAAACTCTTGCCCATAATATTGATAAAATCTCAGAAAAATTATTGCCTACATATTCGTATAAAATTACTATTGTTGGTAATATTATTGCTATTAAATACATAATAACTTTTAAAGTTCCTGACGTGAATGGACCTCCTATTAGTAATTCTAAAAAATTTAGTCCTATTCCAATTGCTTCTAATACTAATATAAAAACATAATTTGTATCATTTTTTCTAATAAGTTTTGAAAAAATAATTATAAATAAAGAAAATGCTAATATATTAAATATGAATTTTTCAATTAACATTCTTTTTTTCACCCCTATAAACAGCCTTTTATTGTTTTTAACAATAAATAATTTTGACATAAGTTAATTCTTGTCAATCTACGGTGTTTATTATAGCATATGCATTTTTCTAAAACAAGCTATATTTAAAATAAAACATTGACATTTTTAATTTAAATTACTATATTATTATTTATAGAAAGGAGTTACTTATGGCATTTGATGGAATCGTTGTAAAATCTGTTGTTTCCGACTTTCAGAATAAACTTATTGGAGCTCGTGTAAATAAAGTTTTACAACCTAGTAAATTTGAAATTATTTTAAACTTATATAATTCTACAAATTATATGTTAGATATTTGTATTCATCCTGTTTATTACAGAATGTGTCTTACTAAAATTTCTAAGCCTAATCCTACTAACGCACTGAATTTTTGTATGCTACTTAGAAAATATTTAACTAGTAGCAGAATAACAAATATTGAAAGTGTTGATTTAGATAGAATTATTTTTATTGATTTTGAAGGAAGCAATGAACTTAAAGATACTGTTAAATATAGATTAGTTATTGAACTTATGGGTAGACGTAGCAATGTTATTTTGCTTAATCATAAAGGGTTTATAATAGACTCTCTAAAGCATATTATTACTTCAGATAGAGAAATATTACCTGCAAGGCCATATATTGCACCTGCATCAAATAAAAATTCTTTTTTAAATATACATTCTTTTGATGAATTTTATACATTGATATCACAAGGTTCTTATGATTCTATATCTTCTTATTTATCAGAAATTTTTACTGGATTTACTCCTCTATTTATTTCAAATATTCTTGAAGATTTGGGAATCGAAGATTCTACAAAAGATGTTAATGAATTAGAGGAAATTTTTGATTATATAAAAAATACTATTGAAAATCTTGGAACGGAAAATATATCTCTTAAAAAGATTGGTAAAGATTATACTATTGAATTAGCAAATGACGATACGTCTTCTATAAACGATTTTTTAGATAATTTCTATCATGAAAAAGAAATTGAAGATAATTTTTTGAGTGCTAAGGCTGAACTTTCAAAGTCTATTCTTTCTGCTTTAAAAAAGGCTTCAAAAAAACTTGAGAATATCAATCAGAAATTAAAATCATGCAATGATATGGATAAATATAAGCTATATGGTGAGCTTTTAACTGCAAATCTTTATAGATATCATGAAAATTTTGCTCAATCTTCTATTAGGGTTGAAAACTACTACGATAACAATAATTTAATCGATATTCCTCTTAATACTTCTGTTTCTTATAGCAAAAATGCTGAAAGATTTTTCAAAAAATATAATAAATTAAAAAATACATTGGCCATTGTTACTGTTCAGAAAAAAGAAGCTGAGGTTGAGCTTGAATATATTGAAAGTATAATTTACTCGCTTTCTAGTGCAACTTGTATTGAAGATGTTGAAGAAATTCATAACGAATTTTCTGAAAATGTTTTAATGAAAAAATATAACTATAAATCTTTCCAAAAGGTTAGCAATGATAAAAATCTTACAAATAATCTTAATAAAATAGTTATTAATAAATATGATGTTTATATTGGAAAAAATAATAAGCAAAATGATTATTTGTCTCTTCACTTTGCTGATAAATCTGATTTATGGTTTCATGCTCAAGGTTTCCATGGAGCTCATGTTATTTTAAAAACAAATGGAAAAATTCCTGATGATGATACGATTTTCAAATGTGCTCAGCTTGCAAAACAAAACTCTAGAGCTGCTTTAGAGCGAAATGTTTCTGTTGATTATACTTACATTAAGTATGTAAAAAAACATCATACAGGAAAAACTGGTATGGTTAATTATACGAATTATAAAACTATTATAGTACCTTAATATTTTATACTTTTTTAAAAAGCAGGCGAGAGACATTTCCCCCACCTGCTTTTTTTGTTTTTTTAGCGATTTTACGCAAACATTTTTGCAAAAATTTTAAGTAAATTCATAATTGAAATTTGTCTGCGCTGCGTCGCTAACTCGGGATTCTTTTCTAACCATTTTTTAAAATTATCTCTCAAAGTTTTTCTAAGTTCTGTACTCATTTTTTCAGGATACATTTCTTTAAGCTGATTGATAATCTTCGCATAAGTTATTCTTTTTGTATTACAAGCAATAACAAATGATTGCATTATTATTTCATCTGTAGACATACCAATACTATCTAAGAAGTAGTCTATGTTCTCCTCAACCGTCATAGAATAATCTATTTTTTCTAAATCTTTTTTTAAGTATTTCCACAAAAGATTTTCGATTTTTCCTTTGCTATTTTCCAGTGACTCAATTTCCCTAATCTCTGGAATTGGTTGTTTAACTAAAAGTATACTTATCAATCTAATGAACTCAATTGCTACAGAAGTTTCAAAATTGAATTTTTCTTTTATTGTTGTTACAATTGTTGCTTTTATTCTCTCTTTGGATAAAATGTGCTTCTCTTTAGAAATTTCTTCACATAAATTTTCTAGATCAGAATAGTCTGCTTTGGTAGCTAAGCAAATTGCTTTAACCAAATATTGCGCCCCCTCTGATTCTAACTCAAAGCCAAATAATTCAATTATCCGCTTTATTTTAATCCCGTCTGGCTCTATAGTCCGAGAAATTTCTAAAAGTTTTTCTATATTAGCTTTTGCAAGTAGCTGAATTTGTATAATGGTTAAATCCTGTACTGACTTTACAGTATCTCTTTTCAAATTTAGCGATATATCTATAACTTTCTGTACTTCATCCATAAATTCATCTGTCATTGTACCGACAAATTTACGTAATCTTTTTTTATCTACTGTCTTTATTTGCTCTGCTAATATGGTATTTCCATCGACTTCTTCCCCTATTCGTTTTTGGTTATAGTCTTTCATTACGCTTGGGGAAAGATTAAACTGATAGTGAACTGGTAAATTGGTTTTCTTTTTAGTGGTACATGCTACAACTATTGTAGTAGGCGATGAATAATTTCCTACATTGTTTTGCACTATTAGAGCAAACCTCTTATATCCTTGTTCACTTCCATAAGGTTCTCCAAAATCACAAATATATAATTCTCCACGTTTAACTCTCGGATATTTCAAATTATATTTTTGTGTCCGTGATGATATACACGTTTTATTCTTTTCTGAAGCATTTGATGACGATGTTTCTTTAAATAACATTTCAACTCCTCCTTTTCGAGAAAATTAACACCGTTATTAATACTTGTAATACCTCCTCCTTTTCTGACATTTTTTGTTCATAGCAAAATATAACTATGAAATTATATGAAACATGTTGTTATTATACCACGATTCTTGTGTTCTAGCAATATTACGTATCGGGGAACGTTCAGACTGTGGCTAGTTTGGAAGTTCGGGTCGAGAAAGACGTCCCTATGACACTTTCAAACTGTGACTGAGTTTGAAGTTTGTGTCAAAAAGGACGTCCCGTGACAACTATGAATTTTTAACTAGTTCTTCTGTTTCTTTTGCAATCATTAATTCTTCATTTGTTGGTATTATGTAGATATCTACTTTTGAGTCTTCTGTGCTTATTTTTCTTTCTTTTCCTTTAACATTGTTTAATTCTGTGTCTATCTTAATTCCAAATGGTTCTAGGTATTTGCAAACTCTTTCTCTTGTTTCTATTCCATTTTCTCCAACGCCTCCTGCAAATGTTAGAACGTCTAGTCCTCCAAGTGAAATTATATATTGTCCGATGTATTGAGCTATTTTGTATGCTTGGCTTTCAAGTGCTAATATTGATCTTGGATCTTTCATATTATATCCATCTTCTATATCTCTATAATCTGATGAAACTCCTGATACTCCCCATGCTCCTGATTGTTTGTTTAAAATGTCTTCTATGTCTTCTGGTTGTAAATTATCTTTTTTCATTACATAAGGAATTATTGCAGGATCTATATCTCCACATCTTGTTGCCATTGGTATTCCTGCTAGTGGTGTTAATCCCATTGATGTATCTACTGACTTTCCATCTTTAATTGCACATATTGATGCACCTTGTCCTAGATGACAGTTTATTATTTTTAAGTCTTCTGTTCTTCCATATATTTGTGAAACTCTTTCAGCTACATATTTATGGCTTGCTCCATGGAATCCGTATTTTCTTATTTTGTAGCTTGTGTAATATCTGTAAGGTATTTGATATATGTATGCTTTTGCTGGCATTGTTTGATGAAATGCTGTGTCAAATACTGCTACCATTGGTACGTTTGGTAGTGCATTTTTTGCAGCTTTGATTCCTGCTACTCCTGCTGGATTGTGTAATGGTGCTAAGTCTATGCATTTTTCAATTTCTTTTATTACGTCATCATTTATTAGTACGGATTTGCTGAACATTTCTCCTCCGTGTACTATTCTGTGTCCTACTGCTGTTATTTCGTCTAATGATTTTATTATGTTATATTCTGGTTTTAATAAAACTTCTAATACAAAACTTATTGCTTCATCGTAGTCTCTGGCAATGTGAACTAATTCTTCTTTCTTGCCTCCTACGTTTAATTTTAATGTGGTTTTCATTCCACCTATTCTCTCAAAATTTCCTTTAGCTAATCTTTCGTTGTTTTCCATGTTTATCAATTGGAATTTTAAAGAAGAGCTTCCGCAATTTAATACTAAAATTTTCATACTTAATTTAACTTCCTTCTTTTAAATTTTTCTGTTCAAATTTTAACATTAATATTTTTTTATATCAATAGTTTTTTAGATAATCCGCTTTGTACCCAAATTTCTATAAAAAGATGAAATTACTTTTTTCTTTTACTTATAATTCGAAATATCTGGTTCAATAAAATCTTTATCTGTTACTACATTATATTCATAAACCGCTTCTATTGGTGTTGCTGAATTTTGTGAACTATCAACTTGACTCGAACCAATCATCAATCCTGTAGATTTATCGAAATAAACTCTTTCATATTTTCCACCTGTCACTATAGGCAAATTATTTATATAATAACATTCTTTATCTCTAAATGTTGTAGACTTTATTGTCGTACCAAATGAATATTTTAATAGTTCTTTAATATTAGCATTATATAGCACACTATCTTTAAAAAGTTCTCTATTCATTGTCACATTTTCGCGTACTGATTTATTATCTCCATTTTCTATATAAGTTGTTCCTTTATATTCATTATCATTTATTTTTTGCGCATATGTTGTCTCCGTAACAATTCCATCTTCTGTTTCCATTGTATATGTAAATTTATTTTTGTCATCCATTTTGAATTGTTCCATTTTCAAAATATGACCTTCTGTATAGTAATATTCCATAATATGATAATTATTAGTTGACTGATTTGGTTGAGATATTTCTGATATTTCTTTCAGTATGTTATATTTTGTAATCCATTTTCCTGCTGAAATAGCTACTATCAAAACTATAACTAGAATAAGTAAAATTTTTAGTATATTAAGATGTCTTTTATATTTTTTTAGAAAGTTTACTTCTTTAGTTTGATTAGAATTAGAATTTATTTCTTCATTTAGGTCATTGTATAAACGTCTGCAATTTTCACAACTGGATATATGATTTTCAATAAATTCATTAGATGCTTCATTGGTAACATGTTCGATATAATTTGGTAATAAATCATAGACAATTCCACATTCATTTTTCATTTTCATAGTAATCAACTCCTTTCATTTTTTCCTTGCAACGATAAAATGTTACTCTCGTCCAGACTTCCGATTTATCTAAAATAATAGAGATTTCCTTAAAAGTAAGATTTCCAACAACTCTTAGATATACAACTTTTTTAGCTTCCTTATTCAAATCTCGTGTAGAATCCTTAAAAAACTGATCTGCTAAAACATTATCTGTAAATTCTGGACTTTCTAAATTAAAAATATCATCGATATTTACACTATTATACTTCTTGCTTTTTTTATAATGGTCATAGTAGAGATTTTTAGCAATTGAGCATAACCAAACTGAGATTTTAGAATTATTTTGAAATTGATTAATATTTTTTATTGCTTTATAAAATGTCTCTTGCGTTAGGTCTTCTGCTAAATCTGCGTCATGTGTAAGGCAAAGCAAAAACTTATATATAGTTGTAAAATAATTTTTATATAGTTCTTCAATATCTAGCACGATTTACCTCCTTTTTTATATGACGTCAAAAAGCATTAGATTGTTACACAAAAATGTAAAAAAATACAAAACTTAGCATATTATAAGATTAATTATAACAATAAACTATAATTACCTCAAAAAAATACTGGTGACTTTTTATCACCAGTATGATTTATTTTTATTTTGTTAAATTGTATGCATCTTCTGCTATTACAATTTCTTCATTTGTAGGTACTATGTAAATATCAACTTTTGAATCATCGCTTGATATTTTATATTCTTCTCCTCTTGTTAGATTTCTTTCTTTATCTAATTTTATTCCGAAGCATTCTAAGTATCCACAAATTCTTTCTCTTTCTTCGAATCCATTTTCTCCGATTCCACCTGCAAATGTTATTACATCGACCCCGTTTAGAGTTACGATAAATTTTGCAATATATTGTGCAATTATGTATGCTCTACTTTCTAGTGCTAGGATTGATCTTTCATCTCCTTCTGCTGCTGTTCTTTCTATATCTCTAAAGTCTGTTGAAACTCCTGATACTCCCCAAGCTCCTGATTCTTTGTTCATTATTCTTAACATTTCGTCTGGTTGAATATCATATAATTTCATTACTGTTGGTATGATTGATGGGTCAACGTCTCCACATCTTGTTCCCATTGGAACGCCTGCTAGTGGCGTTAGTCCCATTGTTGTGTCTATTGATTTTCCATCTTTAATTGCGCATAGTGATGCTCCTTGTCCAAGATGGCAGTTTATTACTTTTAAATCTTTTCTTCCAAGAATTTCTGATATTCTGTTTGCAACATATCTGTGTGAAATTCCATGGAATCCATATTTTCTTATTTTATAGTCTTCATAGTATTTATATGGTAATTGATATATAAATGCTTTCTCTGGCATTGTTTGATGGAATGATGTATCGAACACTGCTACCATTGGTACGTTTGGTAACAATTTTTGACATGCATATATTCCAGCCAAACCTGCTGGGTTATGTAATGGTGCTAATGTTATACATTCTTTTATAGTTTCTATTACATCATCATTTATTACAACTGATTCTTTGAATTTTTCTCCTCCGTGTACAATTCTGTGTCCTACTGCTCCAATTTCATCAAAGCTTTTTATAACTTTGTATTCATCGCTTACTAGCAGTCTTAAGATTTCTCCTATCGCTTCTTCAAAATCTCTTGCAGGATGTTCGATTACTGTTTTTTCTCCTCTTACATTAAATCGTAGCGAAGATCTTGCACCTCCTATTCTGTCATAGTGTCCTTTCATAATTCTTTCGTTTTTCTCCATATCGATTAATTGACATTTCAAAGATGAACTTCCACAGTTTAAAACTAAAACTTTCATATTAGCTTCCTCCCTTAATATTTTCTTTTTTAGGTAGCATGCCGATTCGGCAAGTATGCTACTTAGCTATACTTGATTAGCACTTAGAATTTATATTATATTTAGTCCTGCTAAAATTATAATTAAATTTCATTCGCGATATCAATGTACGATTTATTTTTATAATGTAAAATTATAAAGACGTATTTTTATTATATCAAGATTTTAGGCTAAAAATCAACCTTTTGAGGCAAAAAAACTAGAAGTTTTACAAAAACTTCTAGTTTTTTTCAATTATTTATTATTTTCTACAATTCTCTTTGTATCTCTTGCTATTACCATTTCTTCGTCTGTTGGAATAATATAAACTTCAACTTTTGAATCTTCGCTTGATATTTTTGTTTCTACACTTCTAACATTATTTTTTTCTAAATCAAGCTTAACTCCCATCCACTCTAAGTCTTCACAGATTTTCTTTCTTATATTAATTTGGTTTTCTCCGATTCCACCTGTAAAGATTATTGCATCTATTCCTCTTAGAGTAACTGCATATTTTGCTATGAATTGTGCTATTGTTTGTGTGAATAATTCAATTGCTACTTGTGCTTTTGGTTGGTCATCTTTGTATGATGCTAATTCTATTTCTCTGAAGTCTGGATCTAATCCTGTTATTCCATATAATCCAGATTTTTTATTTAATATTGTGTTAACTTCTTTTGCTGATAAGTTTTCTCTTTCCATTAATTCTGTAACAACTGATGGATCTAAGTCTCCAGATCTTGTTACCATTGCAATTCCACCTAATGGAGATAATCCCATCGATGTATCTTGTGATTCTCCGTTTTTAATTGCACAAATTGATGCACCTTGTCCTAAGTGGCATGTAACTATTTTTAAATCTCCATCTTTTTTGTCTATGATTTCTGCAGCTCTTTTTGAAACAAATTGATGTGATGTTCCATGGAATCCATATTTTCTGATTCCATATTTTTCATAGTATTCATAAGGAATTGGATATAAGTAATTTTCTTTGGGCATTGTTTGATGAAATGCTGTATCAAAAACTCCACACATTGGAACTCCTGGCATTTCTTTTTGACAAGCTCTAATTCCTAATATTGTTGCTGGATTGTGCAATGGTGCTAAGCTTGAACAACTTTCATATTTCTTAATAACATCTTCTGTTATTAAAACTGATTGGTTAAATATTTCTCCACCATGTACTAATCTGTGTCCTACTGCATTTATTTCTGATAAATCTTTTATTACTCCATAATCTTTGTGTACTAATTGTTGTAATACTATTTTCAAAGCTTCTTCATGGTCTTTTACAGGTTCTTTTACTACATATTTTTCTCCGTTTACTTTATGTGTAACAAAAGATTCTTTTTCACCTATTCTTTCAAAATTTCCTTTTGCTAAAAGTTTTTCATTTTCCATATCTATTAATTGATATTTTAATGATGAGCTTCCACAGTTTACTACTAATATTTTCATTTTATTCTTTCCTTTCTTTTTATCTTTGTGTGAGCATTTTTCAGCTCCTACTTTTTATTTTGTTTGTCCTTGTACTGCAGTTATTGCAACCACTCCAACTATATCATCACTTGAGCAACCACGAGATAAGTCGTTTACTGGTTTGGCAATTCCTTGGCATAAAGGTCCATAAGCTTCTGCTTTTGCTAAACGTTGTACTAATTTATATCCTATATTTCCAGCATCTAAATTTGGAAATACTAATGTATTACATTGTCCTGCCACTTCACTTTCTGGTGCTTTGCTTTTTGCAATTTCAGGAATTATTGCTGCATCTAATTGCAATTCTCCATCAGATTTAATGTTTGGATATCTTTCTTTAAGTAATTTTGTAGCTTCAATTACTTTTTCTGTTAATTCAGATTTTGCACTTCCATATGTTGAATATGAAAGCATTCCTACTTTTGCTTCTTTTCCAACTAATTGCTCAAAGCTTTTTGCAGATGATGCTGCAATTTCTGCTAACTTATCCCTATCTGGATTTTCATTTAATCCGCTATCTGCAAATACAAAAATTCCATTTTCACCATATTCACAATTTGGAACGTTCATTAAGAAAAACGCTGATACAAGTTTTGTCCCTGGGGCTGTTTTTAGAATTTGAAGTGCTGGTCTTAAAGTATCTGATGTTGAATGAGCTGCTCCTGACACAAGTCCGTCAGCATCTTCTCTTTTTACCATCATCATTCCAAAGTATACTGGATTTTTAATTATTTTTTTTGCATCTTCTTCTGTAATTCCTTTTGCTTTTCTTAATTCATAAAAAGCTTGTACATATTCAGCATATTTTTCTGATTTTTCTGGATCAATAATTTCAATGTTTGTAATGTCTATATTATTTTCTTTTGCTAATTCTTTTGTTTTTTCAATATTTCCTATTAATATTATTTTAGCAAATGCCTCTTTTTCAACTTTGCTTGCTGCTTCAAGAACTCTTTTGTCTTCCGCTTCTGGAAGTACAATTGTCTTTATATCGGTTCTTGCCTTCTTTTTCATTTCTTCTATGAAATTCATATTATCCTCCTTAAATTTATAAGTTCGGTTTGTCTAGATTATATAAAATTGACTTCTCAAAGTCAATATAATAAAATGATAATACTTATTATTTAGGAAATGTGTGGTGCTTATGAAATTAACATATATTGTTACTGATTCTGATGAATCCATTAAACAGATTTTGAAAAATAAATTTAATATGTCTGATAGGTTTATATTGAAATTAAAAAGTTCAAATTCAATTTATATAAATGGCGTGCCTGTATTTATAAATTATAAAATTCAAGTTAATGATATTTTAACTATAATTGAAAATTCTAAAGAAGATTCTTCAAATATAGTGCCTAATTCTAATATTAAATTAAACATATTATATGAAGATGATTTTTTATTAATTGTTGATAAACCTTCAAACTTACCTGTACATCCTTCAATTTTACATTATGAAGATTCACTTTCAAATGCGGTTAAATATCACTTTGATAAGATAGATTTGTACAAGAAAATTAGACCTGTAAACCGTTTGGATAAAGACACTTCTGGAATTGTTATTTTTGCTAAAAATGAATATATTCAGGAATGTTTAGTAAAACAAATGAAACAAAATGTTTTTAAGAAAAAATATCTTGCTGTTCTTTCAGGTATTCTTGACGAAGCTTATGGTACAATTTCCGCTCCAATTGCTAGAAAAAATGATAGCATTATTGAACGTGAAATTCGTGAGGATGGAGATTTAGCTATTAGTCATTTTAAAGTTTTAGAAAGATTTAATAATATGACTTTGGTAGAATATACATTAGAAACTGGACGTACACATCAATTAAGAGTTCATTCTAAATATATTGGTCATCCTATTGTTGGTGATTCTTTGTATGGCTTGCAAAGTCCTTTGATTTCTAGACAAGCATTGCATGCTTATGAAGTGTCATTTGTTCACCCAATTAATAAAGAGAAAATGCTTATTCATTCTGATTTGCCTGATGATATTAAAAAGTTAATAGATGCAAATAAAATCTAATTATTTGCGCTAATTATAATATTGGAAATTAATGTTTAGATTAAATTTCAATATATTACAATATGAAGTTCAAAAAAAATTTCTTAAAGGTAATAATTTAGCTGAAAGATTATCACTAAAGCAAAAAATATCCTCAATATTTTTAACTGTATTGAGGATATTTTTTCAATGATTTTCAAAAGCACTTATCTTACTTTATAATAATTTTTCCTAAACCTATTCCCATATCTTTCATCTGTTTTACAACTTTTTCAAAGCTTTCGAATTTTCCTTGATTTTTGCTACTAAGCTCAACTGTAGTCATATGACCGCCATTAGTTAATTTATGATATTCTGATTCCAGAGCTATTTGATCTTCCGTTCCTATATTATAATCTTCTGGTAATGCAAATCCTATAGTATATTCTTCTTTATCCGTAATCCCTTTATATTTACCATAAATAGATTTATCAATGCTTGTAAAATATTCTATTACTTGTTTTTCATGTGTTTCATAAAGTACAAAATTTAAATTATTTTTTTCTGTAAATTCATCAACTTTTTCTCTCATATGTCTTACTATTTCTAATCCTATCTCTTGAGAGCCTTGTGATTCTCCATGATGTTTTCCTTCAAGAGCTGTTAAACATTCTGCTAAGCCAACAAATCCAATAGATAAAGTTCCATGTTTATTTATTCTTCTTAATCTATCTGCTGGTTTTAATTTTTCACTATCTAGCCAGTTGCCTTGACCAACTAGGAATGGAAAATTGTATACTCTTTTGTCTGTTTGAAATTCATATCTGTCTAATAAAATTTCTTTTGCCTTTTCCATTTTATTATCTAACTCTTCAAAAAAAGCTTTCAAATCTGTAGTTTCATTTCTAATTTTTCCAAATCTCAATCCTAGTCGTGGTAAATTAATTGTTACTGTTGATAAATTTCCTCTACCAATTGATGTTGGCTTTGATTTATCTACTACATTTTCATATACTCTTATTGAATTTCCCATATATGCAATTTCGCTATCTTTGTCTGAGGCAATATAACCTTTTTTATTAAACTCTGCATCCAAGAAAGAAAATTCTATTAATTGTTTTTCTGAATCCACCTTACATGCTAATTTAAGCAAATCATAATTTGAATCATTTTTATTATAATTAATACCTTCTTTTACTTTAAAAATTGTTATTGGGTACAAAGGCTTTTCTTCTTTACCAATTCCTCTTTCTAATGCTAATAAATAATTTTTTGTAATCATTCTTCCTTCTGGTGTTGTATCTGTTCCTAAATTTACAGTTGAATTTGGTAAAACTGCTCCTGCTCTTGAGCGCATCGTATTTAGGTTATGTATAAATGCTTCCATTGCTTGATATACAATGTTTTCAGTTTTTTTCAAAGCTTTATTATATGCAATTCTAAAAAATCTTTTTAATTGTTCAGATTCTCTACAATATGCATCAAATATTCCTATGTCAAACTTTATTGTAGTTATTTTTTCTATTTCTCTTTCCATCCCATTTACTGCTGCAAATATTCCGAAATCTGAATAATCTAAGAAATCATAAACAGTTTGCTTAAATTCTTTTTTAAAAGTTTTTACTATCCCAGGTGCGAAATAATAATCAAGTTGAGGTATGCTTTGACCTCCATGTTGATCATTTTGATTTGCCTGAATTGCTATTGCTGACAATATAGAATATGTCATTATATTATTGGGCTCTCTTAAAAATCCATAGCCTGTTGAGAAACCGTCTTTAAATAATTTATCTAAATCAATATGGCATGTAGTTGATGTTCCCATTGGATAATATTCTAAATCATGGATATATAATTCTCCGCTTTCATGTAAATCAACAAATTTTCTTTTTATCAAATATGCTTTTGAAAATTCGTTTGAAATTGTTTGACCATAGCTAAGCATTGTTCCCATTGCTGTACATGTTTCATTTGCTTCTTCATCATGCATTGTATGGTTCATTCCAAGGTTTTCGATTGCTTTTAAAAATTTATGTTGTTTTTTCTCATCGAAAAATAATTTTCTTGATTGATTTCTTCTTTCTCTATATGTTGAAAAAGATTCATATACATCTTCATATTTTTCTTCTTTTAATGCTAATTCTATCATGTCTTGAATTTCTTCAATTTTTATTTTTTCAGGATTTTCTTTTTCAATTTTTGTAAGTACTTTATTTAAAACTATATTTATATCTTTTTCTGTGTATTTATTCTCGCCATTTTCTAGTTTTATGCTGTCAAATCCTTTTTTTATTGCTACAGCTATTTTTGCTTTATTAAAATCTACTTTTTTCCCGTCTCTTTTGACAACAATTATTCTGCTTGAATTAACTATATTTTCTGACATATAGTCCTCCTTTTTCTTATTTTAAGTCAAAAAAATAACATGACATAAACATTATATCACATTATTTTTTTTAATCTATAATTTTTTAATCTCTTCGTATCTTTTTATTTTTGCAGTTGTTGTTTTTATCATTTCTTGATCTGTTACAATTATATTTTTTATATGTTTGTAATTTGGCATTGTTTTGTTTATTTCTTTAATATCTTCCCAAATTATTTTTTCTATATCTTCTTGTGTCTTGTCTGGATAATTATCTTTCATATAATCTTGGTTATACACAATTTTAGCTGATACGACTAAATCATCGTCTTTTTCTTTTCCGAAAACCATATTTTCTTTAACATATGGTAAATTTCCTATTAGAACTTCTAATTCTTCTGGATAAACATTCTTTCCATTTTTCAAAACAATAACATTTTTCTTTCTTCCTGTTATGTATAAAAATCCGTCTTTATCCATATATCCCAAATCGCCTGTATAAAACCATCCGTCTTTTAATACTTTATTTGTTTCTTCTTCATTTTCATAATATCCAAGCATTACGTTTGGTCCTTTTGCTTTTATTTCACCAATTCCTTGTTCATTCGGATTATCTATCTTTAACTCTACCCCTGGCATTGGTAAACCAGTAGAACCAGTTTTATAGTATTTAACGTTTTCAGCTGCAAGAACAGGTGATGTTTCTGTTAGTCCATATCCTTGAACCACATAAATTCCAAAATCTCTAAATCCATCTGCAACTTTTGGATCAATTCCTGATGCTCCACTTATTACCATTCTGATTTTTCCACCTAATTTGCTTGTTATAGGTTTAAATAATTTTGGTCTTATATCTATTCCTATTTTTAATAAGATTTTGCTTAGAGCTATTCCAAATTTAACTTTTTTAGTTTGATTTGTTTTTTCAATCTCTTGCCATATTTTTTTATAAATTGATTCAATCAATAATGGCACACAAACAAATGTTGATACTTCATATTCAATTAAATTCTTTTGAATATGTCTTAGTCCGTCACAAAATACGTTTGTTGCACCTAAGCTCAAGAACATTAATATTCCAGTGCATCCAAATGTATGATGAAATGGTAAAAATGCAATATTAGTATCTGTACTTCTCAAATCTTCACATTTAGTCATTGCATATATATTTGATGCAATGTTTTTATGTGATAACATTACCGCCTTTGACATTGATGTTGTTCCAGATGTGAAAAGTATAATACTCATTTCTGTTGGATTTATTGGGCTATCTAGAAATTCTCTATTACCTTCTTTTAATAATTTATTTCCTTTTTCGATAAGTTCTTCTAGTGATGTGAAATTTTCTTGCTTATCCATACAAATATATTCTTTTATATTTGTATTTCCTGCATTTTTAATATTTTGTATCATTTCTGTATATGATTCTTCAAAAATTATACAATCTGTTTTACTTCTTATCAAAGAAGATTCAACTTCCGCTTCTGGTAACCCTTTATCAAGTGGAACTACTATTCCTATGCCATTTACTGTTGCCAAATATGAAACTATCCATTCATATCTGTTTTTTCCTATTATTGCAATTCTTTTTCCTTTTAGGCCTAGATTAACAAGTTCTGTTCCTAAGCTATCTATATCTTCACCAAATTGCTTATATGTTATTTTTTTATATTCTACATCTTTATCTTTTTTATTTTTTAATATAAATGCATTATTTTCAGGATATTTTTTTACTGCATTTCTTATTACATCTCTTATCGTTTCAAACTCTGTAGCTTTATATAAATTCATTCTTTTATCTTCCATAAATACCTCCACCATCTAGTATTCTTTACTAGATTACCATATACACTTAAACATGTCAATCCATTGACTAAAATCTGACCGTGTGGTATTATTGGATGGAGGAAAGTGAGATATATGAGTAAAAAGAAAATTTTAGAAAATATTAATGAAACAAAAATAAATGAATTTCATATTCCAAGATGGAGTGAATTTCCTGCTATAGATATTTATTTGGATCAACTTGTAACTTATTTAGATACATATTTAAATCCATATATTAGTTCTGAGGAAAATCCTGTTATAACTAAAACAATGATTAATAATTACGTTAAACAACAAGTTATTCCAGCACCAACTAAAAAGAAATATAGTCGTGAACATATCGCTTATCTTTTTGTTATTTGTACATTAAAACAAGTATATAGTATAAATAATATTTCACAATTAATTTCTTTTGCAGGAAAGATTAGTGATTTGGTTGTAGCTTATGATCAATTTTGTATGGAACTTGAAAATGCTGTTATGGCTGTTTTTAACGGTACCGAATATGAAATTACTTCATCAATTTCTATTGAACATAAACTATTAAAAAGTGTTGTTTTATCATTTGCACATAAATTATATGTTGAAAGATTTTTTCTTTCTGATGATAATGATAAAAAAGATAAATAATGAACTTACATATTAATGATTAAATTTTAAAAATTGTTAAGAAAATATTATATTGATTTTTGAGTGACACACAGTTTGAAAGTTTTTCCCTAACCTTCTAAACGAAGTTTAGTAGGTGGGAAAATATTTTAGCAAGAAACTAAAAAATCAATATAATATTTTCTTTTTTCTATAATTAATATTTGAAAAAGACCACGTTACCTAAGTAACGCGGTCTCTTTTTTCAACTACCACTGGAGATACTTAAGCTTTTTGGCCAGCTCAAGTACTCTTTCTTTTAAAATTTCGTTGCTCTTTTTCTCTTCCTCGGTAAAGTATTCTTCCGGAATCTTCTTTAACTCCATAACAAATATTTTGCCTATGTCCTTCGGTGTAAACATTATTCGCTGTGTTCCACTGAAGCATTCCTGACCATATAAGTTATGATAATCTGGCTGATTCTTCCTATCTTTTATCTGACTAAAATCCAGTACTTTAGAAGATTTATCAGTTAATTCAGATATTAACAGATATGTTCTTAAGCAATCCTCACACAGGATTAAAATATCCCGTTCTCTTTCAACTGTGGCAATTTTGCATAACCAAAGTTGGTCTAAGCTATAGAATTCCATATGCCATTCCCCCCATAAAGATATAAGGTATACTTAAGTTACACTATGTTATTTATTTTAACACAAATATCTTTTTTTTACAAGTTTTTCAAATTTATGCATTTTTATACTTTAATTTTGTTCATGATTTTCGTTTTCTTTTTTGCTTTTTCTAAAGCTTGTCATCTCGTTTGAAATTATATTTTTTACTGTAGATACTAGCTTTTGTACAATTTCTGAAATTACTTTTTTACTTTCATCATCTAGATTTTTGTATCTTCCTAGCATTAATCTAATATTCAAAAACCAATTCTTTTTTAATTCTGAAAAGTATTCTACCTCTGTAGTATTTAATATATCAAAAGCTGTGTCTATTACTATCCCTCTTTGCTCAGGAGTAATATTTATAAGCCATTCTTTTAATGTCTTATCAAAGATTTCACTTCCGTTTGTAACTTTTTCTAAGCAAATAAATTCTTTTCCTTCTAATTGCCAACTATATAAATCATGTTGCATTATTCCCTTTTGGATACTTTGAACTACAGTATACTTTTCTTCATGATTCAATAGTCGTCCAATTACAGATGACTGTGGAATATATGTATGTACTTTAGGTAGTATTTCTTTATATTCTTTAGTTTTTATAATTTCATCATCAAAACCTGGTCCATCATTATTATAAATATTTATAATTCTTTTTTTTACTTTTGAATTTGTGAACATCGCTGCATAAACAGCCAAATTTCCACCCTTAGAATGACCGCCTATTCTTATTAGCCTTTTATATTTTTTTGAAACCATATTTAAATATTCAACTGCGTCTTTTTGAGAAGCAATATGGCTTTTGAAGCACATATTAAAATCTTCTTTCCATCCTACAATTGTAGCATCTGTTCCTCTGTATGTTACAAATATTGTATTGTCAGGTAAAATAACAGTAGTTGCTGAGAATTGTTTTTCTTGTTCTGCATTAATTTTATTAACATATTGAGTTACACTCATTTTCCCGAATCTTTCAGATTTTCCCATAAGAGGAAATAGTTCATTATCATCTTCCCATAATATTTTCATTGTGCTTTTATCTGCTTTTTCAAATCGTTTACTTAACTCCTCAACTGTAGCTTCTTCATTTGGTTGTATTAATTGATCAAAAGGAAAATATGATAATCGGGTTAATATTAATGCATCTATTTCATTAAACTTTGATTGCTTTAATGTTAAATCTCCTCTCCATTTAACATATTCACATACATTTGACATATATTGTTCCTCCTAGTATTTTTCTTTTGCTATATCTTGATTCTATTCAAAATCTTTGCAGATACTGTCTCTATGATATTTCTTTGCATTTAATTCTTCTTTTAAAACTATCGAATTTTGTAGGTCTATATCATATGTATTTGCTAAACATGCCACATAATATAAAACATCATATAGTTCTTCTTCTACTGTTCCTTTTATGCTATTATCCTTCATTCTGAAGTCTTTTCTAATGCACTCTCCTAGTTCTCCAACTTCTTCTACCAATTTTATAAAATATCTTTCTTCTGGTTTACTATCTCCAATAGGTAATGTATCAATTTTCTTTATTGATTTTTGCAATTGCTTTAATGTTATATCTTTCATTTTATATCTCCTAAATTTTTATTTTAAATTTTTTTCTTGATTATAATATCACATATATTAGCTTTTTTTCAATATTTAATGTATATCAAAAAGTTATTCTGTTTGTTATAATGCAATAAAAGAGATAATCACTTTGATTATCTCCTTAAAAATAATTATAACTTTTAATCTTCTTAATCTAAGTTTCTCAATATTTTATCTTTATATATTTTTCTTTTTTGCTTATATTCAATTTAAATTTCAATATTCCAAAAGCTTAATTTTCCTTTGGCTGGAATATTATCAATCTTCTTAACGCTACTTAATTTAAAGGCATATCCCTATTATTTTTATATATTATTACTTTCAATATATATAAGCAATAAAAAAAAGATAATCACATAAGTGATTATCTTTTTTTGGCTCCTCTTGTTGGACTCGAACCAACGACCTATCGGTTAACAGCCGAGCGCTCTACCAACTGAGCTAAAGAGGAATGTTTCTTTCGACATTTTGAATTATATATTATTTTATATGTTTCTGCAAGTGTTTTTATATTTCATTTTCGTTACATTTTTATCTCCTCTTAAGATGATTTTATTTTTTCCAAATATATTTTTTATATTCATCTTAAGAGGAGGTTATTTACTAAATTCTTTCATATGTTACAAAGTCGTAATCAAATTTATTATTTTCATCTTGTTTTCCTTTTTCTCTTCTTGTTTCTTTCCATATATCTAAATTTATTTTTGGGAAGAATGTATCTCCTTCAAAATCTTTGTTGATTTCTGTTACATACATTTTTGTTACGTGTGGCATTAATAAACTATAAATCATTGCTCCACCTATAACAAAGTTTTCTTCGTCATTATCTATATATTCTTTGATTTCTAGCATTGAATGAACTACTTCTACATTTTCATCATCTACTTTAAAATCTGGATTTTGCGTAAATACAATGTGTTTTCTATTTGGAAGAATTTTTCCTAATGATTCAAAAGTTTTTCTTCCCATTATTATTACATGTCCATCTGTTAATTCTCTAAATTTTTGCATATCTGCTGGTAATGTCCATAAAAGCTTATTTTCTTTTCCTATAATATTATTTTTTCCTTTTGCTACAATTATACTTAACATTTTTATCACTCCTTATTTTGTTACTATATGTATATTAAATTTTACTTATATTTTTAAGATATAAAATCTTATAATTGAATTAAATATAACATTAATATATTTTTTTGTAAATAAATATGGTTATAAATTTTTAAGCTTGGTATTGTAATTCTCTACTTCTTTTTTTATCCATGTCATTATTACATTTACGACATAGTTTTCATTTTCAATAGTAAATTCAATTCCTGGTTTTATTTTGTGCCATTTGTATAAACATCCTCTGCAACATGTTGCTGTTGCGTGCTGAGCAATAAATACTGGGTGTCCTCTCATTGGTGTTTGCTTTCCGTCGTTTGGAATTTCAGCAGGTGCTAGTCTTTTTCTTATAAAATCATGTGCATGTTCTTCTATTGTCTCTATTCCTTTTTCTTCTATGTATTTTATCTCTTTTTCTTTAAGATGGAATTTGCTTCTAAATTTTGATTTTGATAATGCGTTTAAAATATTATTTATTTTTTCTTCTTCGTTCATATCTTTTCCTTGTTTTTTATTTTCTTATAGATTATACCATAAATATTAATTTTATATTAAATTTCTTTTATTTAAATATATGAAAAAAAGTTAACAGCTTCACTGTGCTTAGCTATTAACTTCTTTTTTCATTTTATATAAAATATTAAGTTCTTTTAAGCAAATTTTGATATTATAAAAGTAAAAAAAGATAATCACATAAGTGATTATCTTTTGGCTCCTCTTGTTGGACTCGAACCAACGACCTATCGGTTAACAGCCGAGCGCTCTACCAACTGAGCTAAAGAGGAATATAATAATCTGGCAACAACCTATCTTCCCAGCAAGGTAACTCGCAAGTATTTTCGGCATCTAAAGGCTTGACTTCTGTGTTCGGCATGGGTACAGGTATTTCCCTTTAGATCTAATCACCAGAAATTCTTTGTATACTTCTTACAAATTCTAAACTTCGTTCTACTTCGTTGAACTTCCTCTAAAATTACTCGATGTACTTATGTACTATCTCATAATTTTTTCGTCGTTCGCCTTGTATAACTCGTTTTTAATTCGTAACTATAGTACACTCAAAAATACATAGACAAATATCTTCTTCCGAAGGTAAACCTTTCGTGGTTAAGCCCTCGATCTATTAGTACTGGTCAGCTACATGCATTACTGCACTTCCACCTCCAGCCTATCAACCAGGTCGTCTTCCTGGAATCTTACTACTTTAACAGTATGGGATATCTTATCTTAAGGTGGGCTTCACACTTAGATGCTTTCAGCGTTTATCCCTTCCATACTTAGCTACTCAGCCGTGCCACTGGTGTGACAACTGATACACCATCGGTATGTCCATCCTGGTCCTCTCGTACTAAGGACAGCTCCTTTCAAATATCCTACGCCTGCGACAGATAAGGACCGAACTGTCTCACGACGTTCTGAACCCAGCTCGCGTACCGCTTTA
>OLGZ01000611.1_pt1 | contig 26644 bp, 24 predicted proteins | sample 1605981 | NCBI WGS metagenome assembly OLGZ01 (sample SAMN03283291) | human gut metagenome | biome: human-associated habitat; material: feces | host: Homo sapiens | place: Peru | collected 2012 | reverse complement strand
CCATCGGAGAAGACGGGGTAATGGGGTAGATGGCAGCCACGTCCGTGTAGGCATATGCTACATGAGCGGCAGCGGTATTGCCATCCATGGTTTGCTTTGCTCTAGGCATTTTTCTTCCTCCATTGTTCAGAATTTGGTACCTTTTGCGCGGGGCAATAAGCGCCCCGGCGGGGCCGGAGAACCCCAAAAGGCACTATTGCTCATATACTATAATAACAAATTCCGCTTCTAAAGTAAACGCAAACCCACTGGCAAAACGCAACAAAATTTCACGATTTTTTTTGTTTGTTTTTTACGCTTGTGTTTTTGGTGGGATTCATTCTTGCAGAATTTTAAGTTTTTGGCCAATGGAGCGATTTTTTCTTAACTTTTCCTTAATTTTGAATTGACAATCGTACAGGAAATGCCGTAAACTGGAACCAGTGATTTATCCGGGCCGGAGCCTGCTCCGGCTCGTTCAGAAAGGACGCAGAAACGATGGACGCAGCACATTTTGAGAAGAAACTGACCAGCGAGGTGCTCTTCGAGGGCCGGGTCATCACCCTGACCAAGGACACCGCCCTGCTGGAGAACGGGAAGACCGCCACCCGCGAAGTGGTGCACCACCACGGCGGTGCCTGCATCGTGCCTTACTTTGAGGACGGCACCATCTGCATGGTGCGCCAGTTCCGCTATGCCATGCAGCAGGAGCTGTGGGAGCTGCCCGCCGGCAAGCTGGAAGCGGGCGAAGACCCCTTTGAAGCCGCCAGGCGCGAACTGGAAGAGGAATGCGGCCTGACCGCCGAGCACTACACCTCGCTGGGCGAATTTTACCCCACCGTGGGCTACGACACCGAGGTCATCTACACCTGGGTGGCCACCGGCCTGAAGGAGACCCACATGCACCTGGACGCCGACGAGTTCCTGACGCCCGACCGTGTGCCGCTGCAGAAAGCCTATGAGATGGTCATGAGCGGTGAGATCAAGGACGGCAAGACCGTGGCAGGCGTACTCAAGCTGAAGGCCCTGCTGGACGAGGGCAGACTGTGATCCTCTATCAGGATGCGGCCCTTGTGGTCGTGAACAAACCGGCAGGCCTGTCCAGTGAGGCCGGCCTGCCCGCCCGGCTGCGGGAGCTGTGGGGGCAGCCGGACGCCTATGTGGGCATCGTGCACCGGCTGGACACCGGCGTGTCCGGCCTGATGGTCTGTGCCAGGACTCCGAAGGCCGCCGCCGCGCTGACACGGCAGATCACCCAGAGCCAGGAAGCCTACGCCGTGCTGGACGGCCGGGCTGCACCCACCCAAAATACGCTGCCCGCACCGGTCTTCACCAAGCAGTACCGGGCCGTCCTTGCCGGGGCACCGGACGAAACACTGCCGGAACACGGCATCCTGCGGGACTATCTGTTCAAGGACAGCCGGAAGGGCCGGGTCTTCCCAGTCAGCCGCCCGCGCAAAGGGGTGCGGGAAGCCGTGCTCGAATACCGCATCACCGCCTCGAACGGAACGCTGAGCCTTGCGGACATCACCCTCCACACCGGGCGGACCCATCAGATCCGGGTGCAGTTCGCCTCCCGGCGGCATCCGCTCTGGGGCGACGGCAAATACGGCAGCCATTTCAAGGGGACCATTGCACTGCAGAGCGCACGGCTCTGTTTTCTGCACCCGGAGACCGGGGAGCCGATGGAGTTCGCATTGGAAAAGCCGGACACGGCACCATGGAACGTTTAGCATCCGCCTTCGGCAGATCGGTCCACTCTATTTTTTCGCCTTCGGCTTGAACACAGCCGGGCCTTGTTGTCTGGGGAACGAAGCTATGGAACAACAAACATACAAAACAGACGCCGCGATCTATGATGTGCTGGAGCGGGAGATCATCGACCTGACCATCCGCCCCGGAAGCTCGCTGAGCGAGAACCCGCTCTGCACCCGGTTCGGGGCACCGCGGTCGCTCATCCGGGTCGTTTTGCAGAAATTGCAGGAAAACGGGCTGGTGAAGATCGTGCCCTACAAGGGCACCACCGTCACCCGGCTGAACCGTGAGATCGTGGAGGAGCTGATCTACGAGCGCACCGCCGTGGAGGCCCGTGTGCTGCGGGATTTTTCGCCCCGGTGCACCCCGGAACAGCGGGCCCTCATCCGGAAGCGGGCCGCTGCTTACGAGGCTCTGGCCCACGCCGAACACCCGGACTTCAACCGTCTGTACGAGGCCGACCGCCTGCTCCACGAGACCTGGTTTGCCGCCATGGGGAAGATGTACCTCTGGCGGACGTTGCAGAACGCCCACGCCGACTACAGCCGGTTCCGGATGCTGGACACCATCACCAGCGGCGGGCTGGCCGAGGTCATTGCAGACCACACCAACCTCATCGACGCCATCGAGCGCTGCGACATGGCTGCATTTGAGCCGCTGGTGGAGCGGCACCTCTACGGCGGCATCCGGCGGCTTGGCTCCAAGCTCACCGAGGAATATGCCGACTATTTTGAACCGGAACCATAAAACTTGCGCTTTAACCACAAAAGGACCCGCGCCGCAGGGCATTCACTCTGCGGCGCGGGTCCTTTTTCTGTGGGGTCGGAGAAAACGCCTGGCCCTGGGGGAAGGGCCGTTGGCATGGTTACAGTTTGTTGACGCGATTCAGCACAAAGCTGCGGGTCTCGTTCTGGGCAAAGTACGGCGTATACTGGATGCCAATCTGCTCCCAGTTGCTCGGAACGACCGCATAGATCTTGATGCAGCCCGTCTCCTTCGGTTTCAGGTTATCCCGCACACCGTAGCTCTTCAGGCCGGTCTCGTCCGTCAGATAACCGATCTCCGCATGGCCGATCTTGCCGCTGTCCGACGTCATCTTGAAATCGCTCTTGCCCAGCGTCTCATACTGGTTCTTATAGATTGCCTTCAGCACCTCGGCCAGTTCGGTCTCCGTGGTATTTCCCATCTTGACCGTCTGCTCCGACTGATTTTCCAGCCCGATGCACACGGTGATGAACGTTTTTCCTGCATAGTTCCCGACCATGCCCGAAATCGGATCCTGGCGATAGCCAAGCAGCTTTACGTTCACTCCATTGATCTGTGTGGACTCACCCACGCCGTACACGGTGTCTTTCGATCCTCCGCCCGATGGGGAGCATCCTGCGAAGATGCCGGATGCAGTCACAGCCAGTGCAGCAGCACCTGCACACTTCAGAAAAACGCGGCGGCTCATATTGGTTGCCATATTCGGTACCTCCTTTGAATGGTCTGATATTGCAACATTTCCGACCTTTGTTGGAAATGTTGTTCTCTGCCCTGAGCATATCAAATCTCCGGAGGTTTTGCAAGCGGAATCTGCGCCAAAAAACGGCCAGGCTGCGTTTCTTTGTACGAAATTTCAGTAAAGAAACTTTGCCGTTTTCTCAAAGCCGCAGAAATTGCGCACGAACCGGCAAAAAACACAGCAGCTCATCCAAAGTCCCCCTGCATTTCTTGGCCACTGTGCCGAAAATGCAGGGGGCCGTGCTGCGGCGCATGTACGAAAGATTTTTTACGAATACAAGGCTCCGTGAAAACGTTTCCGTCAGAGGACGCCGGTGAGGAAGATCTCCAGACCGATGCCGATGAGGATGACGCCGCCCAGGATGGACGCCTTGCCGGCCAGCTTGGTGCCGAATTGTTTGCCGATGTGCAGACCGGCCATGCAGAGGACGAAGGTGACTGCGGCGATGATAACAGATGCCGCCAGCGCCATCGCCCAGTCGTACTCCGAGATGGTGAAGCCGACGGAAAGGGCGTCGATGCTGGTGGCCACGCCCTGCACGAAGAGGGCACCGGCGCTCAGCTCAATGGCCTCCTCGGTCTCTTCGCCCCGGATGCCCTCCAACAGCATCTTGCCGCCGATGTACGCCAGCAGGATGAGGGCGATCCATGGGATGAACATTTCAAAGGACGAGAACAGCTCGACAATGGTGTGGACGCAGACCCAGCCCGTCATGGGCATGACCGCCTGAAACACACCGAAAGTGCCCGCGATGATGCACATCCTCCTGACGGACATTTTGGGGTCGTGCAGGCCGTTCGCCATCGAGACCGAGAACGCATCCATGGCAAGGCCCACGCCCAGCAATACACTATTGAAGAAAAACAAGAAATTCCATTCCATACAAACATGCCTCCTAAATCTGACCGGAATCTGGTGCGGCAAAAACAAAACCCGGAATCGGCGCGCATACACGTCCGATTCCGGGTCATTTTCTACATCCGGACTCCATGTGTTGGGCGTGGTACTCGCACCAAAACACATGAGTCTCGCAAATGAAAGCAAGCCAGACCGCGACCGGCGGCCATTGTGTTGACTTGCTGCGCCGTCTGCAAACAGCGCCTGCTACTCCCCCATGGGATTTGTTATTGTTTGGTTATTTTATCACACGTTCCGGGCGAAGTCCAGACTAACTTTCCCTCTCAGGCCGAAGCCTTCCGGGCTTCGTGCTCAATTTTCAGGGTCTGCTTCGGGGGTCTCCGCAGCCGAAGCCTCGTCGGCAGCTTCCATCGCGGCCAGCTGCTCGGCGGTGGGTTCATCGCCCTCCTCGGCCTCGATGGCTGCGGTCTGAGCCTCGTCGTCGTGGTCGGTACGGGCCAGGACCATGACCTTGTCGCTCTCGCCCAGGCGCATGACGCGGACGCCGGAGCCATAGCGGCTCTGCACCGGGATGGAGTCGGCATGGAAGCGGATGATGATGCCCTCCTGACTGCTCAGCAGGATATCGTCCACATCATCGACGATCTTGACGGCTGCGACCTTATCCTTGGACGCATCGTAGTTGCGGATGCCCTTGCCGCCGCGGGCCGTGATGCGGTAGGTGTCGATCTCGGAGCGGCGGCCCTTGCCGTTTTCGGTCACGGTCAGGACAGTCGCGCCCTCGCGGCAGATGCAGACGCCGACGACCTCGTCGCCCTCGGCCAGCTTGATGGCGCGGACGCCGTGGCCGCTGCGGCCCATCGGGCGGGCATCCTCCTCGTTGAAGCGGATGGCCTGGCCGTTGCGGGTGGCGACGATGAGCATATCGTGGCCGGTGGTCAGGCGGGTCCAGGCCAGCGCATCGCCCTCGTTCAGGGCAATGCCGATCAGGCCGGAACGGCGGATGTTGGCGTACTGTTCCAGCGGGGTGCGCTTGATGAGGCCCTGCCTGGTGACCATCGTCACGAAGCCGCCCTCCTGCTCTGCGTCCTTGCTCTGGCAGATCATGTTCGTGACCTTTTCGCCCTCCGCCAGCTGCAGCAGGTTCACGATGTTGGTGCCCTTGCTGGTGCGGCTGCCCTCGGCGATGGTGTAGCCCTTGATGCGGAACAGACGGCCCCGGTCGGTGACGAACAGGACATAATCGTGGGTGGAACCGACGAACATCTCCTGCACGATGTCTTCTTCCTTGCGGGTCATGCCGGAAATGCCGCGGCCGCCGCGCTTCTGGGCCTGATAGGTGGCCTTGAGCTGGCGCTTGATATAACCAGCCTCGGTCAGGGTATAGACGCACTGCTCCTCGGCAATGAGGTCTTCGATGTCCACTTCGCCGTTCACGGTCTCGATCTCGGTGCGGCGCTCGTCACCGAAGCGCTTCTTCATCTCCAGCAGCTCATTCTTGACGATCTCCAGCACACGGGCGTCATTGGACAGGATGTCCTCCCAATCCCGGATCTTAGCCTGCAAAGCACCCAGCTCTTCCTCGATCTTCAGGATCTCCAGACCGGCCAGACGGCCCAGCTGCAACTTCACGATGGCGTCGGCCTGCGGGTCATCAAAGCCGAAGCGCTCCATGATGGCGGTCTTGGCCTCGCTCATGCCGCCCTTGCAGGCGCGGATGGTGGCGATCAGCTCATCCACAATGTCGGTGGCCTTCTTCAGACCTTCGAGGATGTGGGCGCGCTCCCGTGCCTTCTTCAGGTCATACTGGGTCCGGCGGCGGACGACCTCATCCTGGAACTCGACGTACTTCTGGATCATCTGCTTCAGGGTCAGGACCTTCGGCACCTTGTGGTCGATGGCCAGCATGATGACGCCCACGGTATCCTGCAGCTGGGTGTACTGGTACAGCTGGTTCAGGACGACCTGGGGGTTGGCGTCCTTGCGCACGTCGATGACGATGCGCATTCCCTTGCGGTTGGTCTCATCGTTCAGGTCGCTGATGCCCTCGATCCGCTTGTCCTTAACGAGGTCTGCAATGTTCTCGATGAGGCGCGCCTTATTGACCATGTACGGGATCTCCGTCACGATGATCTGGGCGCGGCCGTTCTTCTTTTCCTCGATGGTGGCGCGGCCGCGCAGGGTGATCTTGCCGCGGCCGGTGGCGTAGGCAGCACGGATGCCGCTGCGGCCCATGATGATGCCGGCGGTGGGGAAGTCCGGGCCTTTGATATGCTCCATCAGGCCGGGCAGGTCGATGTCCGGGTCTTCGATATACGCCACACAGCCGTCGATGACCTCGCTCAGGTTGTGGGGCGGGATGTTGGTGGCCATGCCGACCGCGATACCCTGGCTGCCGTTGACCAGCAGGTTCGGGAAGCGGCAGGGCAGGACGCTGGGTTCCTTCTTCGTCTCATCGAAGTTGGGGTCCCAGTTGATGGTATCCTTGTCGATATCGGTCAGCATCTCGACGGCCATCCGGCTCATGCGGGCCTCGGTGTAACGGTAAGCAGCCGGGGGGTCGCCATCCACGGAACCGAAGTTGCCCTGGCCGTCCACCAGCGGATAGCGCAGTGAGAAATCCTGCGCCAGACGGACCATGGCATCGTAGACCGATGCGTCGCCGTGGGGGTGGTAGGAGCCCAGCACCGCACCGACGGTATCCGCCGACTTGCGGTAGGGATGGCTGGGGTCGTTGCCGCGCTCGTGCATGGTGTAAAGGATGCGGCGGTGGACCGGCTTCAGACCGTCGCGCACATCGGGCAGCGCACGGGACACGATGACCGACATGGAGTAGTCCAGGAACGCCGTCTCGATCTCTTTCTTGACGTCGCGGATGATCTTTTTGGTACCGCTGCCCGGTATCATCACAAAATCTTCTTCCATTTTTTCCTCCGTAGGATCAACCCTCTCAGTCAATGCCCTGCGGCATTGACAGCTCTCCCAAAGGGCGAGCTTTTTTGCGTGAGAAGGGAACGTTTATCTTTTGCCGATAAGCTCCCCCCTTAGGGGGAGCTGGCGCGTCAGCGCCTGAGAGGGATATCAGACATCCAGCTTTGCATACTGTGCATTCGCCTCGATGAAGCGGCGGCGGGGCTCGACCTGGTCGCCCATCAGGATGGTGAAGGCTTCATCGGCCTTTTCGGCATCCTCGATGGTGATCTGCACGATGACGCGGTTGTCGGGGTTCATGGTGGTCTCCCAAAGCTGTTCTGGGTTCATCTCACCAAGGCCCTTATAGCGGTTGACCTTTGCGCCCGGCATTTCCTGCGAGAGCACGGCCATCTCGGCGTCGTTGTAGGCATACTTGATGGTGCTGCCCTTCTGCACCTTGAACAGGGGCGGCTGGGCAACGTAGACATGGCCCTGCTCGATGAGGGGGCGCATATAGCGGAAGAAGAAGGTCAGCATCAGGGTGCAGATGTGCGAACCATCGACATCGGCATCGGCCATGATGAAGACTTTGTCATACCGCAGCTTGGAGATATCAAATTCCTCGCCGATGCCGCAGCCCAGCGCCAGCACGACCGGCATCAGCTTATCGTTGCCGTAGATGCGGTCGGCACGGGCCTTTTCGACGTTCAGCATCTTGCCCCAGAGGGGAAGGATGGCCTGGATGGCCGAGTCACGGCCCATCTTAGCCGAGCCGCCTGCAGAGTCACCCTCGACGATGAAGATCTCGGTGCGGGAGGGGTCTTTCTCGCGGCAGTCGGCCAGCTTGCCGGGCATCCGGCTGGTCTCCAGCGCGCTCTTGCGGCGCACCAGTTCGCGGGCCTTTTTGGCGGCGGCGCGGGCGCGGGCGGCCTGGGTGGCCTTTTCGAAGATGGCCTTGGCCACGCCGGGGTTCTCCTCAAAGAACTCCATCAGCTTGGTGTAGACCATATTGGAGACGAGGGTGCGGATCTCGGTGTTGCCGAGCTTCGCCTTGGTCTGGCCCTCGAACTCGGCCTCCTGCAATTTGACCGAGATGACGCAGATGAGGCCCTCGCGGACATCGGAGCCGGACAGATTCTCATCCTTGTCCTTCAGCAGGCCGTGGCTGCGGCCGTAGTCGTTGAAGACGCGGGTCAGGCTGGTGCGGAAGCCCTCTTCGTGGGTGCCGCCGTCCGGGGTGTTGACGTTGTTCGCAAAGCTCAGCACCAGCTCGTTGTAGCTGGAGTTGTACTGCAATGCGATCTCAGCCATGCCGCGGTCGGTCTGCCCCTTGAGGTAAATGACGTTGGGATGCAGAACTTCAAGGTTCCGCTTCTCGTTCAGGTAGGTGACGAAGCTCTTGATGCCGCCCTCGTAGCACATGACCTCGGTGCGGTAGCAGGGGTCGCCCTCCTGGCCGTCCTCCAGAACGGGGGTGTACAGCTCGCGCTCATCGGTCAGGGTGATCTTGACACCGGCATTCAGGAAGCTCTCCTCACGCAGACGCTTTTCCAGTGTCTCGAAGTTGTAGACCGTGGTATCCTTGAACATCTCCGGGTCCGGCTTGAAGGTGACGCGGGTGCCTGTGACGCCCGGCTCCACGGTGCCGATGCACTTCAGAGGGCCGTCCGGGTCGCCGCGGCGGAAGGTTTGCTCATACTCATGGCCGTCGCGGCGGACGTTGACGGTCAGCCACTCAGAGCAGGCGTTGACGACCGATGCGCCGACGCCGTGCAGGCCGCCGGCCACCTTGTAGCCGGAGTTCTCGCCGCCGAACTTGCCGCCGGCGTGGAGGATGGTATAGACGACGGTGACAGCGGGCAGGCCGGTATCCGCCTGGATATCCACGGGGATGCCGCGGCCGTTGTCGGTGACCTGGATGATGTTGTCCTTCAGGATCTTGACTTCGATGTGGTCGCAGTAACCGGCCAGAGCCTCGTCGATGGCGTTGTCCACGATCTCGTAGACCAGATGATGCAGGCCCCGCTCGCCGGTCGAGCCGATATACATGCCGGGGCGCTTGCGCACAGCCTCCAGACCCTTCAGGACCTGGATCTCGCTGGCGTTATACTCGTGGTCCGTTGCGGTTTCCGCGTTGGTGCTGGTGATGATTTCCTCTGCCATATCCTTTCTCCCTTTTCTCTTGAATTCCAAATATATACCGAGAGTATTTTAATCTGATAACAGCGTTTTGTTGTTTTGTTAGAAAGCAGCTTCCACACGCCGCCGCAGTGCGGCAGGGGAAAGCTCCGACAAATAGACCGTATCCACCGGGGCATCTGCCAGCACATAGCTCTGTGGCAGCTCTTCCGAAAGGCTGACCACTGCGCCGTTCTTCTGCGCGTAGTTCAAAAACTCCCGCCCGCGGGGGGAGATGGTGGTCGTCTCCAGATTGAAAATGCCGATGATGTCCCGGTCGTTCAGGACATAGTCGCGGCCCAGATGCACATACATAAAATCTGCACTTTCTGCAAGCATCAAACTCCTGTTACAACCATAGACCAATAACCTAAACTGTCATCTGCCAACGGAATCAGCTCATAATCTTTGCCTGCTTCCACAGTAATCTCCAAATTTTCATCATTACCAATGGAATTTGGCATATAATTTTTTTCAAAATCAGTAGCAGAAACATTTCGTTTCATGCTTACATAGTTTGCAACTTTTGTGCCCGCGGGAGCCTTGATGTGAATGCATCCACGGTTATTTAAATCGCCCTCAATGTCGATTTGTACCGGCTGAGAAAAAAGCATCAGTTCATCATTGGATTGACTTGTGACACTTACTCCCTGCGTTCCGATACTGATATATCCACTTAATGCCTGAAAAACGACCTTTCGATCCGAAAGCATCTTCTGACCGATAGCAGGCCATTTTTTCATACTTTCATATGCTTCCAACGCCCCCTGAAGTTTGGCAGAGTCAAAAGCCTCCGGAATATCGCTCAAATCTTTATCTTCCGGCGTGATAGAACTCTGCATCTCTTTCATCGATGCCTTCTCTTCCGCAGAAAGATAACTGAGGTTGTCAATATTTATTTTGGCGAGAATCTGATTCCCCTGCGATTCATCTTTTACCGCTGCCTGAAATTGCCCCAGTTGAAACCGAAGATTGGAACTCATCAAGTAAAGGCTGAACTGCTGATAGAGCAAATCATCTCCTGTTGCTCCTTCAAGATTCTTGATTCCCTGTTCGCATTGAGTCAAAGCTCCGCTCATATCGCCCTGCTGCATCAGAAGATATGCCTGTTGCTGATTGCTTGCAGCCGCGGCAGGGTCAAGAGCGTAACTCGTCATCGTCATCATGGTGCACATTGATAAGACAACACCGAAAGCCGAAATTCTTTTTGCAAATTTCATAATTTTCCTCTCCATATATTTTTGTGTACAATCGCCAGAGAGAACGAATCATCGTTTCTTTCCGGTGGACGGACAATCAGACTATTCTGAGAATGTGGATAAAATCAGCATCAGATGCCATGCATCCGTGCATTTTCCAAAAATGGGTGCACCAGTGGACACGTCTTGCGTTGTGGCCATCGTCTTTCCCAAACTTCTGCGGCAGAAAACCTCTCACATCCAGCAGGTTCATCCGACGAGCGGAGACCTCAATTCCTTCGTTCTTCCTATCCACAAAAAGGTCGTGCCTCAAGGAAAAATTCTAACGCGGCTGACCGGCTCAGATTTCCTGATTCAGATAGAACCGACCGTCCAGCATCTTTACAGCTGGACGTTTTCCTGAACAGCGGCTCCATGTTTGTTTTTTGCTTTATGCACGGCTCAGTACGCCACCATTCATCCGGTAGACCTCGCCGTCCGTCTTGAGGAAGGCGGTATCGTCGCAGCTGGTGACGAAGGTCTGCTTTTCTCGCATCCGGGTCAGCAGATACTGCTTGCGGCCGTCGTCCAGTTCGCTGAGCACATCGTCCAGCAGGAGCACCGGGTGTTCGCCGGTGATGGACGCTGCGGCAGCGGCTTCGGCCATTTTCAGGCTCAGCACCACGCTGCGCTGCTGTCCCTGACTGGCGAACACTTTGGCGGGCTGACCGTCCAGAAGAAGTTCCAGGTCCTCCCGGTGGGGGCCGCAAAGGCTCTGCCCGGCCCGCAGTTCCTCGTTCTGCCGGGTCCGCAGCAGAGCGGCCAGACCACCCGGCTCGAACTGGGCCGCATAGCGCAGCTCCATCCGCTCCGCGCCGTGGGAAAGCTCGGCGTAGTTGGCGCAGGCGAGGGGGCCCAGCTGTTCCAGATAAGCCCGCCGCCGCCGCTGGATGGCCTCGCCCTGCGCGGCAAGCTCGGTATTGAGCACTTCCAGCAGGGCCGTCTTTTCGGCGTAGGGCCGTTCCGGCGTGGTGCTGGAATGGCGCAGCAGCGCATTTTTCTGCTGCAATGCCCGGACATAGCGGCGGTAAATGGTCAGGTAACCGGGGTAGAGCTGACACAAGGCAGCATCCAGAAATTTCCGGCGGCCCTCCGGGGCACCTTTGACAAGGCTCAGGTGTCCGGGGTCAAAGACGACAGCCGGAAAGCTGCCTGCCAATGCCGCTGCCCGTTTGGGCGGGGCACCGTTCACGGCGGCGTACCGCCCCGGCCGGGCAGAATCCGGCATCCCGATGGTCATCCGGATGCGGTTCGGCGTGTCCGGTTCCTGCTCTTCCTGCTGTGCCCGGAGGGTGGACGCTTCCAGCACGGCGAAGGGTTCGCCCCGCCGCACCAGTTCGGCGTCCTTGCCGCCCCGGAAGCTCTTTCCGCCGGTCAGCAGCCAGATGGCTTCCAGCAGGTTGGTCTTGCCTTGGCCGTTGTTGCCGCAGATGACGGTCAGCTCCCGGCCCGGCGTCAGGCTGGCCGAGGCGATGTTGCGATAATTTTGAACTTCCAGTGAGAGCAGACGCATGGTTTACTGTCCCTGGCCGATGGTCACGCTCTGGCCGTCCAGTTCGACGACATCTCCGGCGCGGCACTTTTTGCCCCGCATGGTGCAGACTTCGCCGTTCACTTTGACGGCACCGTTCTGCACCAGCTCCTTGGCTTCGCCGCCGGTCTCGCATAGGCCCGCATATTTCAGCAGAGCATCCAGCTTGATAAATTCCGTATGGATGAGAATTTTTTGCATATTACGCCTCTCAATCGTTCTTGAAACGGACGGGCAGGACGAGGTACAAAAAGTCGTTCCCCTCGGCAGGCAGGACCTTGACCGGGCTCAGCGGGCCGCTGATCTCCAGCCGGACCTGCTCGGTGCGGGCATTCCGCAGCGCATCCAGCAGATAGCGGTTGTTGAAGCCGATCTCCACATCGTCACCCTCGCATTTGGCGTTGAATTCGTCCACAACGCGGCCCAGATTGGTCTGGCAGCGGACCACGACTTTACCCTCTGTAAAACTGATGCGGAGGGGATTTTTTAGACGCTCTGTAATAATCAGGGACGCGCGCTCGATGGTCTCGATAAATTCCTTGGTGTCCAGCGTCACGCGGGTGCGGCTGCCGTCCGGGATGACATTGTGATAGTTGAGGAATTCGCCCTCGATGAGGCGGCTCATGATGGTGTAACCGGCGGTCATGAAGACGACATACCGGCGGTTGGCACAGATGTGGACGGCCTCCTCGTCGTCGTTGGCCAGCAGGTGGGAGACCTCGTTCATGGTCTTGCTGGGCACGATGATCCGGATGTCCTTCACGGCCTTGACCGGGCGCTCGACGATGGCCAGACGGTAGCCGTCCAGGGCCACCACAGTCAGCTTATCGGGCAGGATCTCGAATAATTCACCGGTGTGCGCAGGTTTTTTCTCATCCTGACTGACGGCATAGAGGGTGCGGTCGATCATATCGCGCAGCACGCCGGTCGGGATGTTCAGGGTCTCCTCGGCGCCGGTGTTGGGCAGCTCCGGGAAATCGGTAGCCGACATGGACTGGATCTCGAACTGGGCCACACCGCTCTGGATGGTGGTCTTGCCGTTTTCGGCAGACTGGATCGTGATCTGACCGGAGGGCATCCGGCTGACCATGCTGCTGAGCAGCTTGGCATTCAGCACGATCTCGCCGGGTTCCTTGACATTGGCTTCGATGGTAGTCACGATGCCCATTTCGAGGTCGTAGCCGGTCAAAGTCAGTTGAAAACCTTCGGCCTTCAGCAGGATGCCTTCGAGCACGGGGATGGTGGAGCGGAGGGTGACGGCTTTGGAAACGCCGTCGATGGCTGCGCTCAGCAGGGTCTTATCGCAGATGATGTTCAATCTATCGTCTCTCCTTATTTTGGATTCGTTTGTTCAGGAAGTCTTCCGTATGGAATGGCTGCAAAACCGTCTTCTGTATATTGAACTTGTTGTAGTAACCGTAGTAGGGGGTGGGGAAGATGTTGAAAAGTCGGAAAGTGTCTGGTTTCATGCGGGGCAGGGGTTTTCCACGGGGTTGTGAATGGGTCGTGGAAGAAGTGTTGAATCGTGTGGCCGGCGGTTTCTTTCCACATCCGATGTGGATTGTGGGTGTTAAATGTTGAAAACTCTGTGGAAAGAGTGGAAAGATCCGCCCCTTTGCCACAACATCTTGTTCCAGTTTTCCCCGGAACGCCCCTTTTTCTCCCATATTTGGTGGTTTGCCGCCTGAAATAGTATGACTTTTGCAGCGTTCTTCGGGTTTACGCCTTGACGTTTTTGATGATGTCGCTGACCGTCTCACGCAGGTGCTGGTCGTTCTTCATGTCCCGCTCCATGGTCTTGAGGGAGTAGACGATGGTGGAATGGTCCCGGCCGGAGAACTCGCGGCCGATCTCCTCCATGCTCATGCCGGTGACTTCGCGCAGGATGTAGATGGCGACGCGGCGGGCGGAGGCGACGTTGGCGTTCCGCTTGGTGCCGCGGATGTCGGCGGGGGAGACGTTGAAGGTGCGGGACACCTCGCCCACGATCTTCTCGATGGTCACGGGCACCGGCTGGGTCTCGTTCAGGATGTCCTTGATGGCATTCTGCGCCACGCTGATGACGGGCTGGATGCCCTCCAGCATGTAGTAGGCGTTGAGTTTTTTCACTGCGCCTTCCAGCTGGCGGATGTTGTTCTTCAGGTGGTTGGCGATGAACTCCGCCACATCTTCGGGCAGGTCAAGGTGGAGCAGCTCGGCCTTGCGCTTGACGATGGCCACACGGGTCTCGAAATCCGGCGGCTGAACATCGGCGGTCAGGCCCCACTCAAAGCGGGTGCGCAGACGCTCTTCCAGACTCTTGATCTCCTTGGCCGGGCGGTCGGATGCGATGACGATCTGCTTGTGGGCGTCGTGCAGGGAGTTGAAGGTGTGGAAGAACTCTTCCTGGGTGGACTCCTTGCCCGCAATGAACTGGATATCGTCCACCAGCAGCAGGTCGGCCACGCGGTACTTCATCCGGAAGTCCTCGGTGCTGCCCGCGCGGATGGCGGCGATCAGCTCGTTGGTGAACTGCTCACAGGTCACGTACATGATGACGAAATCGGGGTGGGTGCGCTTGATCTCAGTCTGGATGGCCGTCAGCAGATGGGTCTTGCCCAGACCAGACCCGCCGTAGATGAACAGCGGGTTGTAGGCGCCGGAAGGGTTGGCCGCAACCGCCTGCGCAGCAGCAAACGCAAACTGGTTGGACGGGCCCTTGATGAAGTTTTCGAAGGTGAACTCGTAGTTGCCCTGCGGGGAGGCGGGGTTCGCCTCGTACTGCTGCGCCAGCACGACCTCGTGCGGCGGGGTGCTGGGCACCACGAGGGTGATGTCCACATCAAAGCCCAGCACGGTCTTGAAGGCCTCCTTGAGCAGGCCGAGGTAGCGGTCCGTCACGATCTTGCAGATGAAGTCGTTCCGCACCGAGAGGGTGATGTGGCTTGAGTCCTCGAAGCTGATGGGCTCCAGGCCATCGATATAGAGATTATAGGTCGGCTCGGCCATCTGCGTTTTGCAGTACGCCTGCGCGGCCTCTAAAACGTCCTTGAAAGAATCCATAAAACATCCACTCCATTGAAGTTTTCAACAATGCTGCTGATACCAGGTTAGTATACCACAAAAATCTCCCTGCGTCTACATTCTATAATGTAATTTATAATACATAAGAAAAAACGCACCTGCGTCCGTCTGCAAGGCTTGTGTCCAACACTCAAATCAGCCACAAGATATGGTGGAAGAAAAGTTTTCCACGGGGAATGGGTGAAAAAGTTGAAAGATTTTTCACACCCGGTTTTGAAAAAAGTTTGCTGGAAAGCGAAAAAAATGCTTGACAGAAGGGGATAGTGTGCGATATACTGTTGAATTGCAAGCCTGTCCCCATTTTGGGACCAGAATAGACCCCATCACCGGGGACGAGTTTTTACGGAGGATACAACCATGAAGAGAACTTTTCAGCCCAAGAAGCGTCAGCGCAAGGAAGTTCATGGCTTTCTGACCCGCATGAGCACCAAGAACGGCCGCAAGGTCATCAATGCTCGCCGTGCAAAGGGCCGCAAGAGCCTGACCGTCTGATCCAGCTGCGTTGAGCAATGGGTCCGGCGCAGAATTGAACATGCGCACAAAAGGCCGCTGATATCGAATTGGCGGTCTTCTTTTTTATTTTCGCGCGGTTTGACTAAAAAATATTCCGAAGATTTGGCACAAAAAACGTCCGGACAGGCTTTTCATGTCGGCGTTTTTTTGCTATACTGATTTTGAACTTTGCCTTTTGGGCAGAGTACCCGATTTTACCAGAAAAGGAGGCGCCGAAGGAGTGCGCTATCGTCCCATCCGCCGCAACAGCGAATATGGCCGCGTGTATGCCCGCGGCAAGTCCTATGTAAACCCGGCGCTGGTGCTGTACGTCCTCAAGACCCGCGGCAAAAAGACCCGCGTGGGCCTGACGGCCACCAAAAAGATCGGCCATGCCGTGCAGCGCAACCGCGCCCGCCGCGTGATGAAGGCGGCCATCGACGAGCATCTGGACTACAACATCGGCGGCTACGACCTCGTGTTTGTGGCGCGGGGCATCACCCCGCACCTCAAGAGCTGGCAGCTCAGCGAAGTGGTGGCCAAACTCTTTGCACAGGCCGGTCTGCCGGACAAGGCCAAACAGCCGGGAGCCAAGCCCCCGGCCACCGTTCCGCCGGCTCAGAAGCCGGCCCCGCAGGAATGAGCCTTTCGCAGGGATGCCGGAACGCGCTCTGCGCGCCCATCCGATTTTACCAGCGCTTCATCAGCCCCGGCCTTGGGCGCAGCTGCCGCTTTTCGCCCTCGTGCAGCCAGTACACGCTGGAGGCCATCCAGACCCATGGCTGCCTGAAAGGGCTGCTGCTGGGTGCGGCCCGCATCGCCCGGTGCAATCCGCTGGGCCGCTGGGGGTACGACCCCGTCCCCCCGAAGGGAAGGTGGGTCAGCCCGGAACGGAAGCTCTCGGCCGCACGGCTCTTCCGGGCCAGACGGAGCCATCGCTCCTGAAAAATCAGCTTCTTGTGACGCACCGAACTGTGGGCGGTGTGTCCTTCTCATAAAAATTTATCGTCCCGCGCCACAGGCGGGGCAGAATGGACGAAGATATGAATCCTTTATACATCCTCGGCTGGCCTCTCGGCTATGTAATGGAGTGGATCTACAAGCTGATCCCGAACTATGGCTGGGACATCATCCTGTTCACCCTGCTGATCACGCTCGTCAAGATCCCGCTGCAGCTCAACCAGCAGAAGAGCATGGCCCGGATGTCCGCCTACCAGCCTCTGGTCGCCGACATCCAGAAGAAGTACCGCGACAAGCCCGACAAGCAGCAGGAAGAGCTGATGAAGCTGCAGGAGCAGGGCTACAAGCCCACCGCAGGCTGTATGCCCATGCTGGTCAACTTCCTGGTCATGTTCGGCGTCATCGAGGTCGTGTACCGCCCGCTGCAGCGCATCTTCCACATCGGTGCCGATGCTCTGACTGCTGCCGGTGAGGCCCTGACGACCCTTGGCATCAGCTTCACCACCGTGACCCGCGACACCAACATCATCGCGCAGGTCATTGCGGGCGAGAGCACCGTCACCAGCTGCTTCACCCCGGATCAGGTCAGCACCATGACCGAGTTCGGTCAGCATATGGATTTCTTCGGCATCGACCTGACCCGTGTGCCCCAGTACAGCCTGGCCGCAGAGAACCTGCCCCTGCTGATCTTCCCCGTCCTGGCCATCGTGACCATGTTTATCTCTACCCACATCAGCATGAAGGCCTCCGGCCAGCAGATGCAGGGCAGCATGAAGCTGACCATGTATATGATGCCGCTGATGTATCTGTTCTTTTGCTTCACGGTCCCCTGCGCATTCTCCCTGTACTATGTCGTCTCCAACATCCTCATGACTGTGCAGAGCATCATCATGAAGAAGATCTACGACCCCGAAAAGATGAAGGCTGAAGTTCTGGCGGAGATGGCAGCCCGCAAAAAGGAGCAGAAGCGCGGTGTGAAGAGCACCACCATCAAGGTCACGGACGAGAAGACCGGCGAGACGGTCGAGAAGAACATCTCCGCCAGCGAGATGAACAAGCGCCGCCTGGAGTATGCCCGCCAGCTGGACGCAGAGCGCTACAAGGACGAGCGCACCGTTCCGCTGAGTGAGCTGAACAAGAAAGAGGAGGAATAACGGTTATGATCCGTACTCAGGAAGCAACCGGCAAGACGGTTGATGAAGCCCGCGCAAAGGCCTGCGCCCTGCTGGGTGTGCAGGCTGAGGATATGAATGTGAGCTACGAAGTGCTGGAAATGCCGCAGAAGACGGGATTCCTGGGCCTGAAACTGACCCCCGCCAAGGTGCGGGTCAGCGTGGAAGAGCCCGATGCACCCAAGGCTCCGGAGGCATCCGCCGCCGCAGAGGCACCGGCAGCTGCTCCCGTGGAGGAGAAGGTGGAAGCGCCCGCCGCACCCGCTGCGGAGGAAGCTGCTCCGGCCGAGGAACCCAAGGCCGAGGAAGCCGCACCGGCTGCAGAGGCTGCTCCCGCAGAGGAAGCCGAAGAGGTGGAAGTGCCCATCAACATCGAAGAGAACAGCAAGGTCAAGGCCGCTGTGGAATATCTGCAGGAAGTCATCACCCGGATGGGCGTCAATGACGTGACCTTCAGCGCCGTGCAGAAGGGCGAAGCCACCATCATCCGTCTGGATGGCGAGAAGCTGGGTGCCCTCATCGGCCGCCGCGGCGAGACCATGGAGAGCCTGTCCTATCTGGCAAGCCTGGTGGCCAACCGTCTGGAAGGCGATTACATCAAGCTGGGTCTGGATGTGGCCGGTTACCGCGACAAGCGCGAGAGCGACCTGACCGCTCTGGCGCAGCGCATCGGTGCCAAGGTCCGCAAGACCGGCCGCAGCTTTGCCATGGAGCCGATGAACCCCTACGAGCGCCGCATCATCCACTCTGCCATCGGCAAGATGGAGGGCGTCCGCAGCGAGAGCAAGGGCGAAGGCCGTGACCGCCGTGTGGTCATCTACTCCACGGCACCCGATGCCCAGACCGACAACACCTACGGCGAGCGCCGCCCGCGCGGCAACGGCCGCCGGAACGGTGGAAACCGGAATGGCGGCTATCGCGGGAACCGGAACGGCGACCGCAATGGCAGCAATCGCGGCGGCTACCGCAGCGGACCCCGCCCGGCAGGCAGCCGCGGCGGCCGTGGCTCCAGTGTGCCGGAGCGCACCTATGCGCCCCGCGACGCGGAGGATGCAGCACCCGTAGCACCCAAGCGCACCGAGCGCGTGGACGATTTCGCCGATTTCAGCTTCGGAAAGATCGAGATCTGATCGCTGAGTTTTGAACCATGCTGCCCCTTTCTGGTGGAAAACTGCCGGGGAGGGGCAGCTTTTGTTTTGCACACAGGCCGCGTGCGGCCTAGCAGAGAGGCGGTCTGCGAAAAAAATAGAATTATCAGCAGGAGGGTTCACGAAACGGCGGCGATCTGTTTCATCCGACGAAAACAGATATATGTGGACAAAATGGAATACTACGGTATCAGTGGACAAATATGACAAACAAAAACTGCCATCTCCTTGGGGCGTTTACCCTTTTGGAGATGGCAGTTTCCGTTGAGGCGTTATTGCTGGGCTAGGAAAGCGTTATGCGAGACAGAGTAGGAGCGGGAAGCAGCGAGGAGACAGCTGTTATGATCAGCGCTTAGATTGATTTTATGCCACTCTGTCTCCGTTCCGCCATAACACACAGAACGAAGCGCAGAACAATCGTTGAACGCATAGGCATTGATATAGCAAATCGATTTTGGAATATAAACACGGCTAAGAGAGGTGCAGCCTCCGAACGTGCCGCCGTTGATGATATAGAATTTCGGATTGTCGGGAAGAGCAACACTACGGAGAGAAGTACAATTGCAAAAGACATCATTTGTCATTTCGATGATGGAAGAGGGGAGGAGGATGTGTGCCAGAGAAGAACATCCTTTGAAAGCGGAACGAATGGTTTCCAAATCATTGGGAAGCGATACGTCTGTAAGTTTTTCACAGTCAGAGGCAAAATCCGCCGGAAGGATTTTGGTGCCGGTGGAAAGTTTGATGGAGACTAGGTTGGGACAGTGTGTAAACGTGGAACCGCTGAAGAAGGGACCGCCTTTCACCTCGACTCGTTCCAGTTTTTCACAGGAACGGAAAGCTCCATCGTCCACATGTTCAATCGTGCTGGGGAGGATCACCTCAGTCAGACCGGTTCCGGCAAAGGCTTTCGGTCCGATGATTTTCAGCCCCTCCGGAAAGACAACACCAGATAGCTTTCCGTCATCACAGAATGCGTAACTTCCGATTTCTTTCAGGGAAGAAGGAAGATTGATGTAGGTCAAGTTGGAACAGCCTTCAAACGAGCGGCTGATGGATTCTACTGTTTCGGGAAGTGTGACCATCGTGATATCTTTGTTCTGGCTGAAGACCTGCGTTCCGATGCCGGTAATGGTATAACCGTAGTAAGTATCCGGAATGACGACTTGTCCACGCGGCTGAGGGCCGCTTTTTTCATATCCAGTGATATAAGCTGTTCCGGAGCCGTCGTTGTTTGGCTGAATAATCCAGACGATATCCTTGATGGTTTCGGTGTTGGAATCCGCAGGTTTTTCTATAGAATCATCGGGTTCCGGTTCGGGCGATGGAGTGGCACTGTCAGGGATGCTGGGGGCCGGATCTTCCGGAGAACCGGAGCATCCAGTGAGCAGGAGCGCGGCGGCGGCACTGGCGGCGAGGAATGTGCGGCGGGAATACTTCTTTTGCATAAGATAGACCTCCTCAAAATTTATAATGCTGGAATCAGCATTAGACGCTATAAAGGCAATTATCGTTTGAATCAATGATAGAGATAGAAAAACAAAGACGAGGGTCTGCAATGGTTTTTCCTTTGAAATCGATAAAGTGATAGTTTCCGTTTTTCTTCGTAATTGCAAATTTTTCTTTTCCACCATGGGCATAGAGAACGGTGCCGTATTCCTTTTCGATTTTAGCAAAATCAAAAACAACTTTTCCTTTGGTATCCAACAATTTGGAGGAATCATTCTCGAACGGAACGAATACACAGCCATCTTCGACTCGTAAAAAACCATAGGATGGCTGAATAAAAACTTCTGTTCGAGAGTAGAAAGAATAGTCAATAGGCGCTTTGATAGAAAAGACCTGTTGGCCGTTCTTGTCGATAAAACCGGTAAAAGCAGTGGAGTGGATGAATGCAAGGCCTTCATGGAAGGGGCAAGCGATATCGGCCTGCGGGGTCAAAATATAGTTTCCACTGGTATCGATGAATCCCATAAGATCGGAATCGTCCGTTTCTATGACAATGGCACGTTCCTCCGAGAAGCTGCTAGCATGGGAAAAGGACTTTCCGAAGCATAATTCGCCGGAGGAATCGACATAACACATTGGTTCCGATTCATGGGAGAGTGCCAGGGCGTAGCCATCGTAAAACTGAAAGGGATTTGTATACGAGCTGAAATTAGTCGCCTTCCAATTTCCTTCCCGGTCAATAATACCGGAATCTCTATTATTTGAGCGGCAGAAAGCAAAATTTTCAGAGAAGGCTTCAGGTTCGCATATGAATTGCGGTTGGATAACAAACTCGCCGCTTCGGTCAATAAAACCCCAGTACTCGCCACTCGTCACGGGGGCGAGGCCATGTGAGAAAATACCGGCGTATTTATATTGTGGCGGGAGAAAGATGCTTCCGTCTGCATCTGCATAGCCAATCAGTTCATCCTGCTCAATGGTAAAAACGCCATCTGTATAGGTCGGAACAGAATCATAGACAGGTTCCAATAGGATATTTCCCTCGATATCGATATAACCGAATTTGTTATTTTTTCGGACAGGGATCTTTCCATCAATACAAGTTCGGATGAGGGATGGAAAATCACAGCCTTCGGGGTAACCAAGTTGCGTTCCATCACTTTTTAACAATCGTAAAGTATCAAATGCGCCGTTATCCATAAGGATTATTTTGCTACTGAGAGAAGATGCTGTGGAATGGCTTGTTTTGTTTTTGCCGCACCCGGTTAGTGCCAGTGTGGTCGCCGCTGCTGGGATACTGGCTAGGAACATCCTTCGCGAAAACTTATTCTCGTGCATAAAATAGACCTCCTCAAGATTTACAAAATACTGAAATCAGCATAAGACGAGATGAACGTGCTCTTCGCTGGGGTCCAGAATGGCAACGAAGTCACAGAATCCCAAAGAAGAAAGAACATTTCCATTGAAATCAATCAGATTGCGGCCCTCATCATTGCTCGTAATAGCAAACGATTCGTCGCCCTTGTAAGCATAGCGGACCGAACCATACTTTTTTTCGATATCGGAAAAATCAAAAACAACCTTTCCTTTGGTATCGAAGAGTTTGGAGGAAGCATTTTCGAATGGAACAAAGGCATATCCGTTTTCAAAACGCAGGAATGCGACTTGACGCCGGGTGAACAGATCGCTCTCGATATAAGAAAACGTATCAACAGCGTCCTGGAAGGAGATTGCTTTTTTTCCTTTTTTGTCGAGGAATCCGGTAAAATCAGGAGTTCGGACAAAGGCAAAGCCATCGTGGTAGTTGGCTATGACATCGGCCTGCGGTTTGAAAATGTAGTTTCCGTTGGTGTCGATGAAACCAAACGCATTATCTTCTTCCACAACGGCTCTCTCTTCGCAGAAATCGCCCGCAGCGGAAAAGGGGCCATCAATGCTCACTTTGCCGGACGTATCGACATAACAGAATTGTTTGGATTCGGTCGAAAGAGCAACGACATAGCCATCATAAAATGGAAGCGTAGAATAGAAGGGGGTGAAGTTGGAAGCTGTCCAGTTTCCATTCTGGTCGATGATGCCGGATTGTTTTTTGATGGAGCAGCTGGCAAAATTCGCTGAGAAAGAACTTGGCTTGGATTCAAACTGTGGCGGAATTACAAATTCGCCGCTTCGATCAATGAAGCCCCAAAGATCGTCCTGCTTGACAGGAGCGAGGCCGTGCGAGAAAACACCGGCATCACTGTACTGTGGAGACAGGAAAAATGCTCCATCCGCATCGGTATAACCTGTCAGCCCATTTTTTACAGCCGTAAAAAAACCATCCACATAAGAGGGAGGATAATCGTAGACAGGCTCCAGCAGGATATTTCCGTCAATATCAGCATACCCAAACTTTTCTTTTTTTCGAATAGGGAATTTTCCATCTTTACATACAGGAACCGAAAAATCACAGCTTTCTAACGAGCAAATTTCCGTTCCATCCGGGTCAAGTAGTTTCAATGTGGAGTGGGAAGGATAATTGACGAGAAGAACTTTCCGGCTGGCGATTGAAGGCGCTGCTGTGTCGACTTTGCTGTCGCTGGCGGTCTCGTTTCTGCTTACAAGAGTGCTTTCGCTGGTCCCGCCTCTTTTTCCGCTGCTGCACCCGGCCAGTACCAATGCCGCCGCAGGCAGTGCCGCAAGAAAGGTGCGCCGAGAAATCTTTTTTCGAATCATTGCAATACCTCCTGAAAAAGAAATAAAATCAAGGGTCCCTACGCTGATTGTAGCAGGTTCTAGACCTGAAATCAATATCAATTGATAGTAAAAACACTACGCATCGCCGATTGAGACAAAAATTTTCACTCAGTACGCTATAAGAAGTAAAAAAGACTCTCATTGTACATGTGGAGGTACTGTTCGTGAAAAATTCGGAGATAGAGCGCAGTGAACTTGCTGCACGAATCGGCCAAAAAGTGCGTGCTTTGCGGAAACAACGCGGGCTGAGTCTTGAGGAGCTGGCGCTGAAGTGCGAGATGAATGCAGCATTTTTGGGACATGTGGAACGAGGAATGAGGTGCCCGACGATTTATACGATCGAAAAAATTAGCGTAGGTCTTGGCGTCAGCCTGGCAGAATTGTTTGCGGAGGATTCGATGCAGGAAAAAAATACGGCAGAATTACAGCATCTCTCTGATATTTTGGGACAGCTGACGCCAGAACAGGCAAAAGGAGTAGTTCGCTTGGTGGACACAGCAGTAGAATTGATTCAGGAGAAACAAAGATAGATGATATTTTCAACACAGCTTTGAAATATGGTGAAAAACCCGCCTGCGAAGAAAAACTTCCCTTTTTCGTCGGTTCGTGGTACAATAAATTTTGATTCAAACCAGCGGGAGGGAACACAGATGCAGGATTCGACCATTGCAGCCATTGCAACAGCACCGGGGGCAGGCGGCATTGCCGTAGTGCGCCTTTCGGGGCCGGAGAGCTACGCCGTGGCGGCGCGGGTGTTCCGCCCCGCGAACCCGGACCGGACCGTGGCCGGGGCCAAAGGCTACACTGCCCTGTTCGGAACGTTTCTGGAAGGGGAGGACGCCTTCGATGAGGGGGTCGCCCTCTTTTTCCGGGCACCCCACAGCTACACCGGCGAGGACGTGGTGGAGCTGAGCTGCCACGGCGGCAGCGCTGTGGCCCGGCGGCTGGTGGAAAGCTGCATCGAGGCCGGGGCTGCGCCTGCTGCGCCGGGCGAGTACACCCGCCGCGCCTTCCTGAACGGCAAGCTCAGCCTGACCCAGGCCGAGGCCGTCATGGATCTGGTGTCTGCGGATGGCAGACAGGGGGCCGCGCTGGCCAATGCTTCGCTGGGCGGGGCGCTGGCCAGAAAGATCGCCGCCGAAAAGGAGGCCCTGACCAGCTTGCAGGCCCATCTGGCCGCGTGGGTGGATTTCCCGGAGGAAGATGTGCCGGAGCTGGACGAGACCCATCTGCAAGCCGTGCTGGGCAGCGTGAAGGACGAGCTGGATGTCCTCATCCGGAACTACGATGCCGGGGCCGTTCTGCGCGAAGGTGTGGACTGCGCGATCGTGGGCCGACCCAATGCGGGAAAATCCACCCTGCTGAACCTGCTGGCCGGGTTCGACCGGGCCATCGTGACCCCGGTGGCGGGCACGACCCGCGACGTGGTGGAACAGGCCGTCCGGCTGGGCGACATCCGGCTGAACCTCTTCGACACCGCCGGACTGCGGGATACCGAAGACGTCATCGAGGCCGAGGGCATCCGCCGCAGCTGGAAGAAGCTGGACGAGGCCGGGCTGGTGCTGGCCGTCTTTGACGGCTCGGAGCCGCTGACGCGGGAGGACCTTGCGCTGGCCCGGAAGTGTGCGGGCCGCCCGGCCATTGCCCTCATCAACAAGGAGGACAAGCCGACCCGGTTCGACGCGGAGGTCATCGCGCCCTATTTCGCGATGGTGCTGCCGGTCTGCTGCCAGGAGGAGGGGGCACGGAAGCTCATCGCCTCGGCGGTGGCGCGGCTGCTGGGCACGAACCAGATCGACCCTCACGCTGCCAGCCTTTCGGGGCAGCGGCAGCTTGCCGCCGCCACCCGTGCGCGGGAAGCGGTCGCCGGTGCGCTGGAGGCCGCAGCGGGCGGGTTCGGGCTGGATGCCGTATCGGTCTGCGTGGACGATGCACTGGATGCCCTGTGTGACCTGACCGGCGAAAATGCGTCGGAAGCGGTCATCAACGAAGTATTTGAACGATTTTGTGTGGGAAAGTAAAAATGAACCATTTAGGAGATTATGACGTCATTGTGATCGGCGCAGGCCATGCGGGCATTGAAGCGGCCCATGCGGCTGCGACGCTGGGCGCAAAGACGGCGGTGTTCACCATGAGCCTGGATGCCATCGGCAATATGCCCTGCAATCCCAGCATTGGTGGAACCGCAAAAGGAACGCTGGTACGTGAATTGGACGCTCTTGGCGGCGTGATGGGCCTGGCGGCGGATGCCACCTATCTGCAGAGCCGGATGCTGAACAAGGGCAAGGGCCCGGCGGTCCATGCGCTGCGCGTCCAGACCGACCGCAAGCGCTACCACGAATATATGAAACATGCACTGGAATTGACGCCGGGTCTGGCCATCCATCAGGCGGAGGTCGTCTCCATCGAGGTGGAGGACGGCCATGTGAAGGGGGTTGTGACCCAGCTGAACGGCGAGTATGGGGCCAAATGTGTGGTCATCGCCACGGGCACCAACCTCGGCGGCAAGATCTTTGTGGGCGATGCGTGGTATGCCTCCGGCCCGGACGGAATGCACGCCGCCAATGCCCTGACCGAGAGCCTGAAGGCGGCGGGCCTGCCGCTGCGCCGGTTCAAGACCGGCACCCCGGCCCGTGTCCACCGGCGCAGCATCGATTTCTCTCAGCTGGAATGCCAGCCCGGCGACCCGGACCATGAGCTGCAGCCCTTCAGCTTCCTGACCGATGCGCCCATGCACAACAAGGTGGAATGCTGGATCGCCTACACCAACCCGGAGACGCACCGGATCATTCTGGACAACATTCAGCGCAGCCCGCTCTACGGCGGCATGATCGAGGGCGTCGGCCCGCGCTACTGCCCCTCCATCGAGGATAAGGTCGTCCGCTTTGCAGGGAAGGACCGCCACCCCATCTTTGTGGAGCCCTGCGGCGAGAACACCGAGGAGATGTATTTACAGGGTGCTTCCAGCAGCCTGCCGGAAGATGTGCAGAACGCCTTCTACCGGAGCATCAAGGGGTTTGAGAACATCGAGATCATGCGTCCGGCCTACGCCATCGAATACGACTGTGTGGACCCCACCAGTCTGGAAGCAACGCTGGAGAGCAAGAACGTTCGCGGTCTGTACGGTGCGGGGCAGTTCAATGGCACCTCCGGCTACGAGGAAGCGGCTGCGCAGGGGCTGCTGGCCGGCCTGAACGCCGCCCGCAATGCACTGGGCAAAGAACAGCTCATTCTGCCGCGTCATACGAGCTACCTCGGCACGCTGGTGGATGACCTTGTGACCAAGGGCGTCATGGACCCTTACCGCATGATGACCAGCCGCAGCGAATACCGGCTGACCCTGCGGCAGGACAACGCCGACCAGCGCCTGACCCCCATCGGCCGAGACTATGGGTTGGTGCAGGATGACCGCTGGGCCAGATACCAGCACACACAGGCCATTCTGAACGCGGAGCGCCGCCGCCTGCACGAAACGCATCTGCGCACCGCCGACCTGCGGGCCGCGATGGAAGCGGCGGGTCTGGCCCCGGCAGCGGAGGGCGGCATCGCCGAAGAGCTGCTGCGCCGCCCGGAGATCTCCTATCCGCTCCTCGCGGGCGTCATCGGCTGGGGGGAGGAGATCACCCCCATGCTGGCCGAGCGGCTGGAGACGGAGATCAAGTATGCGG
>OLGZ01000606.1_pt1 | contig 26794 bp, 24 predicted proteins | sample 1605981 | NCBI WGS metagenome assembly OLGZ01 (sample SAMN03283291) | human gut metagenome | biome: human-associated habitat; material: feces | host: Homo sapiens | place: Peru | collected 2012 | reverse complement strand
TCAGAACGTCGTGAGACAGTTCGGTCCCTATCTGTCGTGGGCGCAGGATATTTGATGGGAGCTGTTCCTAGTACGAGAGGACCGGAGCGGACGTACCTCTGGCGCACCAGTTGTTCTGCCAAGAGCATAGCTGGGCAACTATGTACGGATCGGATAAACGCTGAAAGCATCTAAGCGTGAAGCCGACCCAAAGATAAGATATCCCATTGTTTCAAACAAGTAAGACCCCTTGAAGACTACAAGGTTGATAGGCACGATGTGTAAGTGGAGTGATCCATTCAGCAAGTGTGTACTAATAGATCGAGGGCTTGACCACAATTCGCTTGAGACTCAAAGAGTCAACGAAAAAATGTTAGCAGTGATTATTCAGTTTTGAAGGCACGTCCTTCTAAAAACACTGGACACAGTAAAACAAATATGTTATACTGATTCAGTCATATGGTCGGTGACGATGACGGTGAGGTCCCACCTGTTCCCATTCCGAACACAGTAGTTAAGCTCACTCGTGCCCAAGATAGTTAGCTGGAAACGGCTTGTGAAAATAGGTAGTCGCCGACTTGATCGAAACGCTCTAAGAGAAATCTTAGGGCGTTTTTTGTTGCACAAAAATGCGGTATGATCTTTAGTAGAAATGCGAATGCAGCAGGGCTTGACAGAAACACTACTATGTAATACAATATAGACAAGCTACTACGTAATACAAGATAGCAGAAAGGAGGAGTCCCCGGTGGAAAACAACACACAGCTTCTCAAGGGTATTTTGGAGTTCTGTGTTCTGAAACTCATCAGCAGAGAGCCGACCTATGGCTATGAGATCGTGATGAATCTGAAACAGCTCGGTTTTTCAGACCTGAGCGAAAGCACACTGTATCCGCTGCTGCTGCGGTTGGAACAACAGGGAAAGGTCACGGTAGAACGCAGACCTTCCCCCAAGGGGCCAAGTCGGAAATATTACGTTGTAACAGAGGAAGGGCGGCAGGCGCTGTTTGAGTTTCGGCAGGATTGGAGCCAGCTCTGTCAGCTGGTGGAAAAAATTTTTAAGGAGGAGCCAGATGAATAAGTATTTTGCATTGCGAAAGGCAAACCGGATGCGTACAAAAATGCTGACTGAAAAAAGCCAGGAACAGCTCAAAGAAGTGATCGCCTATCTGCGCAGTGTCACATTCGACATCTGTGGCGTAGAAGTCGTCCAGAGCGATCTGATCGACATCGCGATGCGCGCCAATGAAGAGGGCTGCGAGCTGTTCCAGTTTATTACGGACGCCGAAACCTTTGTAAATGAGGTGAAGCCGAGCATGAAGCCGCTGCGCTGGCCCGATTTTCTGATCTTTGAGATCTCTGTGCTTTGCTTTTGGGGATACGGTGTCGCCTCACTGGTGATGACACCCTCAATTCTGGCGGTCGTGCCGGATTTCAAAATCGACGTTACGCTGGCTTCTCTGTTGCAGCTGTGTATTTGTGTGCTTGGATTTTATTACCTCTATCGGAGCGCAATGGAGAAGGTCGGATTTCCGCCGAGAAAGCATCAGGTGAAGGCAGTGGCATTTACGGTACTCTATATTCTGGTGCTCTATGAGATCGGCAAGCTTCTGCGGTTGGCGCTTGGGTCGATCGTTTTTATCCGAATTCCGGTCTGGCCCTATACCATCGCGAATCTGCTGATCGGCGCGGTCTTTCTGTGGCTCCGGTTCGACCGCTATGGAAAAGATGCACGATTGGAAGAACGGGTGTAAAAGCGGACGGATGTCGTGAGGCATGGTCAAATCTCAAACCAAATACAGAAAAAGCGGCCCCGCCGCGTTGGAAGTTCCAACGTTGCGGGGCCGCTGTGTTGTTCTTTGGTGGAGCGAGAGGATTTAGCCCTTGCCGGCGCAGCCGAACAGCTCGATCTTCTCCTTGCACTTGTCGATGATGGCCTGAGAGCCGGGAGCCAGCAGCTTGCGGGGGTCGAAGCCCTTGCCCTGCTGATCCTTGCCAGCCTCGATGTACTTGCGGGTGGCCTCAGCGAAGACCAGCTGGCACTCGGTGTTGATGTTGATCTTGGAGACGCCCAGGCTGATGGCCTTTGCGATCATCTCGTCGGGGATGCCGGTGCCGCCGTGCAGGACCAGGGGGATGTTATTGGTGGCCTTGTGGATGCGGTCCAGAGCCTCGAAGTCCAGGCCCTTCCAGTTGGCCGGGTAGACACCGTGGATGTTGCCGATGCCGGCTGCCAGGAAGTCGATGCCCAGATCGGTGATCTTTGCGCACTCAGCAGGGTCTGCGATCTCGCCAGCGCCCACGACGCCGTCCTCGACGCCGCCGATGGAACCGACCTCGGCCTCGATGCTCAGGCCCTTGGAATGTGCCAGAGCGACCAGCTCCTTGGTCTTCTCCACGTTCTCCTCAATGGAGTAGTGGCTGCCGTCGAACATGATGGAAGAGAAACCGGCTTCCACGCAGGCCTTGCAGCCTTCGTAGGTGCCGTGGTCCAGATGCAGAGCAACGGGAACGGTGATCCCCATGGAATCGACCATTGCGCTGACCATCGCAGCAACGGTCTTGAAACCGGTCATGTACTTGCCGGCACCCTCGGAGACGCCCAGGATGACAGGGCTCTTCATCTCCTCGCAGGCGGTCAGCACAGCCTTGGTCCACTCCAGGTTGTTGATGTTGAACTGGGGCACACCGTAGTGGCCGTCGCGTGCCTTGATGAGCATTTCGGTTGCATTTACCAACATTATTCATTACCTCCGCAAATTCATATTATTGGGGTGAAAAGTCGTTTGAGAATGCGACTTTGCGTATCCCTTAACGAACCTGTAAGGCTAGTATACCCCAAACAAACTATAAAATCAATCCAAATTTTCAACATGGTTTCCCGTTCGTCAAAATGATGTTGGAGATTGTGGCAAAATGCGGGAACGAGACGTTCAAAAAATAGTCATATTTCCGACTTGAATTTTACAAAAAGTACGGCGGCTTCTGCACGGGAAAAATCCTCACGGTTGAAAACCCGGTGGAAAGTGTGGAATTCCACCCGGAAAGTGGGCGCAGATGCTTGATTTTTGAACACTTTCAACGGAGTTTTCAACATGTGGAAAAGAAAGGCCTGTTTTACAAAGTGTATATGGACTCGAATGTGGAAAACTTTTGCCGAAAAAAATATACCGATAAAATGACAAGGGGGCTGCCCTCTGCCGGCCGGGACAAAATTCAGGCGGGAAAAAAGGAGAATCCTATGGCAAAGGCGGGGCGGTTATGTTATACTTTACTATGACAATCTGTCGAATTTCGTAAACAGTGAAACAAAAAGGGCCTGTCCCTTTTCAATAAATGGAAGGAGAACACAATGGACGAACAGAAAATGCCGCGCCGCCCCCGCCGCGCTGCGGAGGACACGCCGAAGAATGAGAGCCTGGTCTACGGCAAGAACCCCGTGACCGAGCTGCTCAAGAGCGGCTCCGGCGTGGACACGGTGCTGCTGGCCGAGGGCATGGCCCCCGCTGTGGCGGCGTACTTCACCGCCATGGCCAAGGAGGCCGGGGCCACCGTCAAGCGGGTCCACCCCAACAAGCTCCGCCTGATGACCGGCACCGAGAGCCACCAGGGCGTGGCTGCGTTTGCCAGCGAGATCGAGTATGCCACGGTGGAAGACCTGCTGGCGGCGGCCAAGGCGAAGGGGGAGCCGCCTTTCCTCGTGCTGAGCGACGGCATCGAAGACCCCCACAATCTGGGCGCGGTGATGCGCAGCGCACTGCTCTGCGGTGCCCACGGCATCGTCATCCCCAAGCGGGGCGGCGCTTCCGTGACCCCCACCGTCATCAAATCCAGCGCCGGTGCTGCGGAGCGCCTGCCCGTGGCCCGTGTGGCCAACATCGGCGAGACCATCCGCCGCCTGAAGGACCAGGGCGTTTTCGTCTACTGTGCCGATATGGACGGTGTGCCCCTGCGCAAGAATAACCTCACCGGCCCCATCGCGCTGGTGCTGGGCAGCGAGGGCAGCGGCGTCTCGCAGCTGGTGAAAAAGCTCTGCGACGGCGTGGTGCGGCTGGATATGGCCGCACAGGGCACCGGCGTGGACAGCTTCAACGTCTCGGTGGCGGCTGGCATCATTTTGTATGAGATCCAGAGCCAGCGAGCAGGCGAATAAACGCGGACTGCTCCGCAGAGATTGAGCAGGGAGGTACAACGAATGGCGAAGAATGATGCCCGTAAAAACGGCTTTGAAAAAACGAACCCGGAGGACCTCGCAGCCAAGGAAGAAAAATTCCGCACCTTTTTCAGCACCAGTGTGGCGCAGGTGCCCGATGAGATGAAGCACCGGGACGACGAAAAGCAGGAGCCTGCAAAGCAGAAGACCCAAAGCAGCATCTTGGGCCGCATCCTGGGCCGCGCCAAGGAGGAGGCAGAGCCTGCCCCCGAAAAGCCTGCCATGCCGCAGGAACTTCCGCCGACGGGTGAGATCCGGCTGGGCGGGGAAGACGAGGCCGCGGAGCCGAAGGCCGATCTGGAGCTGGCCGCAGACTTCTTTGTGGCAGAGGAGCCGGAACCGCCGGTGCAGCCTGCCCCGGCCGCCCCGGCCGAGCGGAAGCCGGCTGCCGAAAAGCAGCCCGCTCCGCAGCCGCAGCAGCCGAAATATGAGAAGTACTATGTGCGCGGCCCGCTGACCCCGCAGGAGCAGAAGGAACATGCCGAGATGCAGGAACTCAAGGCCCTGCTCTTCCCGGCCCCGAAACCGGCCCGGCCCGAAGCGGACACGCCCGCCCCGCAGGAGGTGCTGGGCGTCGAGACCGCCGCATTGGAGGCCGAGGAAAAGGCCCGCGCGGCCCTGCCGAAGATGGTCTTCGCCGAGGACCGGACCCGCAGGCCGGAGCCGGAAGAGGCCCGACCGGAGCCGACCCAGCCCTTCCGCTTCTTTGGAGAGGGCGACGACGAAGCCGCGCCTGCGGCCCCCACGCGGGAGGCACCGCCCAGCATGGACGACAGCATGAGCATCCCGCTGGTGGGCTTTGAGGAGGAACCGGAAGCGCCGGTCTCCGCACCGGATGCTGCACCCGCCGAAGCTGCCCAGCCTGCGGAAGCGGCTGCAAAAGCCGCGCCCGGCGAAGCATCCGCAGCCGAGACGCCTGCGGCCCCGGCAGAGGAAGCTGCTGCAGAGCCTGCCGAAGAGTCCATCCCCGAAACCGTGGGTGAGAAGCTGCATAAGATGAGCGCAGAACTCACGCTGCGCTGTGTGCTCAGCGGCATCCTGGCTGTGGTGCTGCTCCACTTCGGTCTGACGGCGGCGGGCCTGCTGGCACCCATTGCCTCGCTGGACCCGGTCGTCGCTCCGGCGGCATTCTACGCCGCCAACCTGCTGGTGCTGGCTGCGGCGCTGGCCGTGGCCTACCCCGTCCTGCGGGACGGTCTGAGCGGCCTGAAAAAAGACCGCCGCCCCAGTGCGGACACCATGCCTGCACTGGCCGCCTGCGGTGCGGCGCTGGAAGCCGCCATCGCCCTGCTCAACGCCAGGAGCTACCAGACGTCCAGCTGGACGCTGCTGTCCGGCATCGCGGCGCTGGGGCTGTTCATGGCCCTGCTGGGCAGCCGGGTGCAGCTGGCCGCTGTGAAAAACGGCTACGACCTGGCCACCAAAGACCCGGCCGGGCTGCAGGGGGCGTTCCGGGTCAGGGACAAAGACCTGATCCGGATGCTTGCCCGCAGTCTGGACGAAAAGGACCCCTGGGTCCTGCTCAGCCGCCCGGTCCAGTGGGACGACGCCCTGCTGGAACAGAGCTTTGGCGAGCGCACCAGTGAGCGCCGCGCCCGCAAGACGTCGTACATCCTGCTGGGGGCTGCGGTGCTCAGCGGTCTGGCGTTCCTGCTGTTCGGCGGCGGGCTCAACGGCATGGCTGCGGCCATGACCGCCATGCTCTGCATGGGCGCTCCGCTCTCCTCCACGCTGGTGGCCGGTCTGGCCACCCTGCGGCTGCAAAAGAGCGCCGCCGCTGCCGGTGCGGTCATTCCCGGCTGGGCCGCAATCGAAGAACTGGGCGGCGTGGACACCGTGCAGGTGGACGCCGACGAGCTTTTCACTGCGGACAGCGTGAATCTGGAGGACATCCGCATCTTCAAGGGGGGGCGCATCGACCGCGCCATCCTCTATGCGGCCAGCATCCTGAACCAGAGCTGCGAGACTCTGCGCGGCCTGTTCCGCCAGATCATTGAGGGCCGCACCGACATCCTCTACCCCGTCAAGGATCTGGAGACCCACTACGGTCTCGGCTTTGCGGCCTGGTGCGATAACAACCGTGTCCTGATCGGCAACCGCGCCTATATGGAAAAGGAGGGCGTTCCCGTGCCCGAAACGGAGTACGAGGAAGAGCACTCCCAGCATGGGACCTTACAGATCTTGTATCTGGCGGTTTCGGGCAATCTCCACGCCATGTTCGTGCTGCGCTCCACAGGCGGGCGGAATGCGGCCCGCGGGCTGGAAGTGCTGCAGAAGGAGAACATCCGCCTTCTGGTCACCTGCAAAGACCCCAGCCTGACCGCCAAGCACATCACCGACGCCTACCATCTGCCGGAGGGCATGATCACCCTGCTGGAACAGGATCAGTGCGACGCCCTGAACGCTGCCCCGGCGCAGCCGGAGAACGCCGCCCGCTGCTGTATGCTGCACGATGCTGGCTTCGTCAGCCTCATCGGCGGTCTCCGCGCTGCCGAGCAGGCCCAGAACGCCGAGACGGCTGCCACCACGGTGCAGCTGGTGTCGGTCGGGTTCTCGGTGGCCATCGGTGTGCTGCTGACCTATGCGGGCAGCATCGGCACCCTGTCCGTTGCCGCTGTGCTGATGTATCAGGCTGCGTGGAGCGCCCTCAGTCTGGCTGTCTGCGCGCTGAAGCAGCACTAATTGAAAATGATTCTCAAAATAAATAGGAATTATTCTTGATTTTGAGCTCAAATTCTGCTATAATACTCTCAGAAGGAACGCCCCGGTTGCAGCCGGAGGCGAGCACATACACACAAACGATAAGGGAGAGCATGGATTATGGAACTCAAGGGAACCAAGACCGAGAAAAACCTGTGGGAAGCATTTGCAGGCGAGAGCCAGGCCCGCAACAAGTACACCTTCTTCGCCAGCGTAGCCAAGAAGGAAGGCTATGAGCAGTTGGCCGCGATCTTTGAGGAGACGGCCGCCAACGAAAAGGAACACGCCAAGATGTGGTTCAAAGCCCTGCACGGCGGCTCCATCCCCGACACCATGACCTGCCTGGAAATGGCAGCGGGCGGCGAGCACGACGAGTGGACCGAGATGTACCCCCGCATGGCGAAAGAGGCCAAGGAAGAGGGTTTCCCCCAGTTGGCTGCTCTCTTCACCATGGTGGCACAGATCGAAAAGGAGCACGAGGAGCGCTACCGCGAGCTGGCCGAGAACCTGAAGAACAATCAGGTCTTCGCCCGCGAGGAGCAGCAGGTCTGGCAGTGCCGGAACTGCGGCTACACCTACATCGGCAAGTCCGCACCCCTCAAGTGCCCCGTCTGCGCACATCCCCAGAGCTATTTTGAGCTGAAGAAGCACAACTACTAAGAACCAGCCGAAGAGGCTGCGATACTCCTTCCGTCATCGCTTGCGCGATGACACCTCCCTCTTTGAGGGAGGCTTTTCCGGCCTACCGCCACGCCAAGGCCCCCTCTCTGAGGGGGCTGGCACGGCAGCGCCGTGACTGGGGGAGTGTTGCAGCCTCTTTTTTTGTTGCAATCCCACCGGAAATGTGTCATAATCGGAAAAAAGATAACAGAAGGGAGAGAACAGGATGGCGTATCGGGCAGCGGTGTGCGACGACAGCGCAGCGGATGCGGACTATGTGCGCGGCATCGTGGCGCACTGGGCAGAGCAGCGGGGCATCGCGCTGGAATGCCGGGCCTTTTCCTCGGCGGAACAGTTCCTGTTCTGCTACGCAGAGGATAAAAACTTTGATTTATTACTGCTGGATGTGGAAATGCCCGGCGTAGACGGTGTCACGCTGGCCAAAATGGTCCGGCAGGAGAACGAAGCCGTGCAGATCGTCTTCATCACCGGCTACTCGGATTACATCGCCGAGGGCTACGATGTGGCCGCACTCCATTACCTGATGAAGCCGGTCCGCCCCGAAAAGCTCTGTGCCGTGCTCGACCGCGCGTGGGAGAAGCACCGCCGGAACGAGCGCTGCCTGAACCTCGAACGTTCCGGTGAGATGATCCGTCTGCCGCTGTACGAGGTGCGGTATCTGGACGTGCACCAGAACTATGTGACCGTCCACGCCAGGCAGGATTACACCCTCAAGCGGACGCTGGCCGAGTTCGAGGCAGAGCTGGACGAGCAGTTCTTCCGGGTGGGGCGGGGGATGATCCTGAACCTGAAGCAGATCCGCCGCGTGACCAAAAAGGAGGTCGTTCTGGCGGACGGCACAGTGCTGCCCCTGCCGCGCGGCAGCTATGAGCCGCTGAACCGGGCCATCATCGAGAGGACATGAGGCAGAGGAAGGGAAAACAGATGCTGAAACTTTTTTCAAGGCTTTTGGATCACCGCATCGAAGCCTACCAGCGGGAGCTCATCGAGACGCATTACAAAGAGGTGGACAACATGTACCGCCAGATGCGGGGCTGGCGGCACGATTACCGCGGCCATATTCAGACCATGAAGGTCCTGGCGGCGCAGGGGGACCTGGAGGGCATCCGGGCCTACCTTGACCAGCTGGACACCGACCTGAACACCGTGGACCTTGCGGTCAAGACGGGCAACGCCATGGCGGATGCCATCCTCAACAGCAAGATCTCCCTCGCGAAGAGCCGGAACATCCCGGTGCAGATCGACGCCCACATCCCGGTCCGGCTGAAGATGAGCGAGCTGGATCTCTGCTGCATCCTCGGCAATCTGTTCGACAACGCCATGGATGCCAGCGCCGCTCTGCCCGAAGCCGAACGCCTCATTCGGGTGTACATGGATATGAAGGGCACCCAGCTCTACATCTCGTTTACCAACTTCACGGCCAGCCAGAAGCAGACAAAACTTGCCGGGCGGTTCGCCACCACCAAGGGCGAGGGCCACGGCTTCGGTCTGGTGCGCATCGACGCCATTGTCGAAAAGCTGGACGGCTATCTCAGCCGCAACAGCGAGGATGGAGCCTTCACGACGGAGATTTTGATCCCGCAAGTATGAAATGGGAAGGTGATCCTTCGTACAACCTCTCAGTCTCGCTTGCGCTCGACAGCTCTCCTGGTAGGAGAGCCACTGGCGAAACCGGAGACGTTGCAGGGAATGCCAAGGCCTCTCCTACAAGGAGAGGTGGCAATGCGAAGCATTGACGGAGAGGTTGTACAAAGGAGAGGCCGTACCGAGAAAACCATTTCAATTCATCCCCCAAAATGAACCGTTCGTCCCCGATCTGTGCCGGGGACGATTTTTTGTGGTAGGATAGGCCCAGACGAACGAAAGGGGAATCCCACATGGAAACGGGAACGAACAAAACAAAGCAAAAACCAAAATACGACCTCTGGCAGACCACGGCCTATATGCTGGGCGTGGCATGGCGGGGCAGACACTGGTCGGTGTTCACGGTCGGCCTCTCGCTGGCACTGGTCACGGCAGGCAGGACCATCGCGGAGCTGCTGTTTGCCCCGGCGGTGCTCCGGGTGCTGGAACAGGGGATGGCGCTGGGCCGTCTGCTGGTGGTCATCGGCGGTTTTTCCGTGCTGCTGGTCGCTCTGACCTTCCTGCAAAGCTATCTGAGCGAGCTGAATCTCTTTGGAAAAATGAACGTCCGGGTCGATATCCTGGACCTCTCGGCCCGCAAGCGGGCCGGCACCGCCTACCCGAACCTGCTGGACAAGCGCTTCCTGGACCTGAGCGCCAAGGCCGACCGGGCCGGAAGCACCAACAATGAATCCGTCGAAGCATTCTGGGTGAGCTGGGGCGAGATCCTGACCAATCTTTTCGGCTTCGGGGCCTACCTGCTGCTGTTGTCCGGCCTGAACGCCGGGCTTTGCCTGCTGGTCTGTGTCACGTCGGTCATCAGCTATCTTGCGTCCCGGCGGATCAGCGAGTGGGGCTACCGCCACCGCGAGGAGGACGCCGGGTATGTGAAGCGGCTGGCCTACGTGCAGAAGGTCGCCACCGACCGGCAGTACGGCAAGGATATCCGCATCTTCGGCCTGCGGGAGTGGGTGGAAGACCTCTGGGAGAGCACGATGCGGCTCTACTACGGCTTCCTGCTCCGGCGGGAGACGGCCTACCTCTGGGCCAATGTCATCGACCTGGCCCTGCTGCTGGTGCGCAACGGCGCAGCCTATGCCTACCTGATCTGGCTGACGCTGGAACGGGGCCTGCCGGTCTCGCAATTTTTGCTCTACTTCGGCGCGGCCACCGGCTTTGCCCAGTGGGTCAGCGGCATTCTGGAAAAGTTTGCAAAACTGCACAAGCAGTGTCTCGACATCTCCACCGTGCGGGAATTTCTCGAATATCCGGAACCGTTCCGCTTTGAGGACGGCCTCCCGCTGGAAAAGCGGCTGGACACCCCCTATGAGCTGCGGCTCGAAGGGGTCAGCTACCGCTACCCCGGCGCGGAGAAGGACACCATCCACAAGCTCGACCTGACCGTCCGCCCCGGCGAGAACCTCGCCATCGTGGGCCTGAACGGTGCGGGCAAGACTACGCTGGTCAAGCTGCTCTGCGGCTTCCTCGACCCCACCGAGGGCCGTGTCCTGCTCAATGGGCAGGACATCCGCCCGTATAACCGGCGGGATTATTACAAGCTGTTCGCGGCGGTGTTCCAGGATTTTTCAGTCCTGTCGGCCACCGTGGCCGAAAACGTGGCCCAGTGCCGCACCGGCATCGACGAGGCCCGCGTCTGGCACTGCCTGGACGAAGCGGGCCTGACCGAAAAGGTGCAGAGCCTGCCCAAACAGCTGGAAACGCAGATCGGCCGGGAGGTCTACGAAGACGGCGTCGAGCTGTCCGGCGGGCAGACCCAGCGGCTGATGCTGGCCCGCGCGCTGTACAAGGATGCGCCTGTGCTGGTGCTGGATGAACCGACCGCCGCGCTCGACCCCATCGCCGAGAACGATATCTACCAGAAATACAACGAGATGACGGCAGGCAAGACCAGCCTGTTCATCTCGCACCGGCTGGCCTCCACCCGCTTCTGCGACCGCATCCTCTATCTGAAGGACGGCCGGGTGGCCGAGGAGGGCACCCACGAAGAGCTGCTGAAACGGGGCGGCGGCTACGCCGACCTGTTTGAGGTGCAGAGCCAGTATTACCGGGAGGAGAACGAAGCATGAGCGCATCGAACAAAACGATCACCATCCGGCAGGGGTGCCGGTACGCCTGGCGGGAGTGGAATATTTTCTGGAAGCTGTCGCCGAAGTTTTTCTATGCCACCTTTGCCAGTGCCGCCCTCACGGCGCTGAGCCCTTATGCCACGGTCTGGCTGTCGGCCCAGCTGGTGGGCGAACTGTCCGGCGGGCGGGACCCGCACCGGCTGATGGTCTGGGTGCTCTGGACCCTGGGCACGACCGCCGTGCTGACCCTTCTGCGCGCAGCGGCGCTCCACTGGAAGGAAGCGGAAACGGACGACCTCTGGCAGAGGCAGACCCGAACGTATATGGACAAACAGATGTCCCTTGACTACGTGGATGAGGACAGCCAGCGGGTCTATGACATGTACAGCCAGATCCAGCAGGACGCCAGGCTCTCAGGTGCGGGCGGCACGATCTGCATTTTGCTGGTGGAAAAGATCGCCACGGCACTGTTCCAGATCTTGGGCGGCATGGTGCTCTGCTGGGGGCTGTTCACCGCGGCGGTGCCGGATGGGCGGCTGGCCTTTCTGGGGCACCCGCTGTTTCTGGCGGCGTTCTGGGCCGTGATGGTCTGCACCGCCTGCCTGTCGCCCGTGTTCGCGGGGCAGGCGGCCAAATATATGCCGCTGCTGCAGGAGTCCGGAAAGCTGGGCAACCGGATGTTCCACGTCCAGCTCACCCTGTCGGAAGAGCCGAAGAACGCCCCCGACCTGCGGATGTACGACCAGTACCAGAATGTCGTCAGCGGCTATATGGTGGGTCTGTGGGATGCCTTCGCGAGGCTGCGCCGGGGCGCGATGGGGATCTTCCGGTCGGCCTCCTCGGCGGTGCCGGCGCTGCTGATGGGGCTGGTCTATCTCTTCGTCTGCCTCAAGGCCTGCGGCGGGGCGTTCGGTCTGGATGCCGTGACGCAGTACCTCGGTGCGGCTGTCAACCTGTTCCAGGGCGTCGTCACCCTTGTGAACATGCTGGCCGAGATGGAGATCAACGGCGTCTATATGAAAAACATCTTCGATTACCTCGACCTGCCCAACAACATGTATCAGGGCAGCCTGACCACCGAAAAGCGGAGCGACCGCCAGTATACGGTGGAGTTCCGGGATGTCTCCTTCCGCTACCCCGGCAGTGCGCAGTACGCCCTGCGCCACCTGAACATGAAGTTCAAAGTCGGCGGGCGGCTGGCCGTGGTGGGGATGAACGGCAGCGGCAAAACGACCTTCATCAAGCTGCTCTGCCGCCTGTACGACCCCACCGAGGGAGTCATCCTGCTGAATGGGATCGACATCCGGAAGTACCGCTACGACGAGTACATGGATATCTTCTCGGTCGTCTTTCAGGATTTCCGGCTGCTGGCCCTCCCGCTGGGCCAGAATGTCGCGGCCCGCACCGGATACGATGCCGCCCGCGTGACCGACTGCCTGCAAAAGGCGGGCTTCGGGGAACGACTGGCGGCGATGCCGCAGGGGCTGGACACGGCGCTGTATCAGGAGCTGGACGAGAACGGCGTGACCGTCTCCGGCGGCGAGGCGCAGAAGATCGCCATCGCGCGGGCTTTGTACAAGGATGCGCCCTTCATCATCCTGGATGAACCCACCGCCGCGCTCGACCCCGTGGCCGAGGCGGAGATCTACGCCAAGTTCAACGAGATCGCGGGGGACAAAACGGCCATCTACATCAGCCACCGGCTGTCCTCCTGCAAGTTCTGCGATGAGATCGCCGTCTTTGACCACGGCGAGGTCATCCAGCAGGGCACCCACGAGCACCTGCTGGCCGACACCGCCGGAAAATACTATGAGCTGTGGAACGCGCAGGCCCAATATTACACGGAGGAACCGGCATAAAGACACGGTCCGGATGGGATTTTTTGCACAGTTTTTGCTGCAAAAAACTATGCGTTTCCACAAAAAGCGGCTCGAATTGTGAACTCTTAGGGCGAACGGCTTGAAAAGAATTTGCATCCTGTGTACAATGAAACGAAAGTGAGAACGATCATGACGCGGAAAAAGTACCTGTGTGCGGCACTCCAATTCTTTGAAGCGAAAAAGGAGGGACGTTCGACCCTATGAAACATTCTTTTCACCCGATGGGACGGGCGCTCTGTGCCCTGTTGCTGGGGGCAGCGCTGACCCTCTCGCCGCTGGCGGCGCAGGCAGCGCCCCGCGCGGAGAGCAGTTCCGCAAAGCTCGCGCTGGAAGTGACCGAGATGGAGCTGGAGATCACGGCGGACGACCCGCGCCCCAAAGCCTACCTTTACACCGGCGGGCAGAGCGATTATTACTTCATCGTCTGGATGAGCAGCAACCCCAGTGTGGCCACTGTGGACGGCGACGGCAAGGTGACGGCCCGCAGTGTGGGCAAGGCCACCATCACCGCCATCTCGGACCACGGCGACCGCGCCGCCTGCGAAGTCACCGTCACCCGCAAGGGGGAGAAGGCCGAGGCACAGAAACCCACCCTCAGCGAGACCAGTCTGGAACTGGTGCAGCAGTACGATGTCCTGCACCCCGCAAAGCAGCTCACGCTGACCAACAGCGACCATTCCTTTATTTATGTTTACCAGTGGCGCAGCAGTGACCCCAACATCGCCTCGGTCGATGACAAAGGCGTCGTGACAGCCCAGAAGCCGGGCAGCGCCACCATCACGGCTTTTGCTTCCAACGGGCAGGCGCTGCGGTGCGCCGTCACGGTCACATCCGAGGTCGGCAAGGTCACACTGAACAAGGCAGACCTGCTGCTCAAGACGGTGGGCAGTCAGGAGGCCCTGTGCGCCACGGTGGCCGTGGAGAGCGGCGGCAGTGTGCCCATCACCTGGGTCACCAGCAATCCGGGCGTTGCCACGGTGGACGCCAACGGCGTCGTGACGGCTGTGGCCGACGGCGAGGCAAAGATCACCGCCCTTTCGCCCAGCGGCAGATACGCAGTGTGCAGTGTGGTCGTCGGCCTGGCCGGGGACAAATACGACACCGAAGAAGACCTGGCCGACGAGCTCAAGCTCCCGGACCATTATGTGGCCGTCCGGCTGAATCGGCTTTCCTGAGCATGAAAATAAGCCGCGCCATATATGGGGGTCATTTGACCACGAGTGTGGTATACGCCACTTAAAAAACCAATTAAGGCAGATATAATGCACAGGAATGTGCCTTATATAATAAAAGCAGGATAAAAACGCAACGCATTTCTTTTCCGAGAGATGCCAGAGCTGGTAGGTAGCCCAGCCGTCTGCACCGCACGGTGTAGGTAAGTAACCTTCCCCTCCGGGTTGTCCGTTCCTGTAAGGATTTATTTCAGGAGGGTTTCGTTATGGGCATTGATTCCACAAAGCTGACTGTATTTTTTGAAGCTCCATTCTGGGTCGGAGTATTTGAACGTATCGAGAAGAAAAAGCTCTCGGTGTGTAAAATTGTATTTGGCGCAGAGCCAAAGGACTATGAAGTCTGGGATTATCTGTTAAAGAATTACAGTCGGTTGCGCTTCAGTCCATCTGTTGAGACGGTTATAAAGAAAGAGTCTGTGAATCCAAAGCGGTTGCAGCGACAAATCCGAAAGGAAACAGCTGCCACAGGAATCGGCACAAAATCACAGCAGGCGTTGCAAATGCAGCGAGAAGAAAACAAACTGATGCGAAAAGCATGTAGCCGTAAACAACACGAAGCAGAAAAGCAGCGTCAATTTGAACTGAAACAGCAGAAGCGAAAGGAAAAGCATCGGGGCAGATAATGCCCCTTTGTTTTTATCTGGCAGGTTTGGGGGAGGTAGGCCCCAACAAGAAGCCGCCCCAAAGGGGCAAGAATTGAAAATTTGTGGCCACGGGACGATTCTTGCTCCTACAAACAATAAAAACCTGAACTGTATAGCGGATTCAGCTAACAGTTCGGGTTTTCTTAGTATCAGTTTGAAATACTGCTTTATGGAGCCTCTGCCTTCGCAGGTGCGGCTTATTTTCATGCGGTCAGATCTCGTTGCCGGAGTCAAGAGAAGATCTGAAATTTCACGAAAAATTTTTACACCCCCGGAAGGAACAGCATCGTCCCGCGGGCGGTCATCATGGGCTGGAACGCGCAGCTGAACAGCCCGCCCGCCACGGCCAGCACCAGGGCGAAGAGCAGCAACAGCAGCATCAGACGGGGAGCGTGGGAAGACCTGCGGGGACCTTGCTTGCGCTGCATGGCGCATCCTCCTTTCCGGAACATCATCTGCCCCAGCCTATGCACCCGCTGCGCCGATTGTGCACCGGGGCGAAGTGTGGTACACTAAAGGGGAACGATACGGAGGACTTTTTATGCTGACCATTACTCTGCTGGGCACAGCGGCCACTATGCCCCTGCCCGACCGCGCCCTGACGGTGGCGGTGGCCGAATGCGGCGGGCACAGCCTGCTGTTCGACTGCGGCGAGGGCACCCAGACCGCTGCCCGCCGCGCCGGGGTCAACCTGATGAAGCTGGATGCCATCTGCCTGACCCACTACCACGGCGACCATATCTTCGGCCTGCCCGGCCTGCTGCAAACGCTGGGCTGTCAGGGCCGCACCCGGCCGCTGACGATCTTTGGCCCGGCCGAGGGGATGGAGCCGGTCTGGGGCGCCATCCGCACCCTGACCGGCCCCCAGCCCTATGCCATCCGGGCTGTGCCGCTGGGCACCGACCCCGTCCGGCTGGAAACGCTGGCCCCCGGCTGGCCGGTGGGGGCCGAACTGCTGCCCTTCCGGACGAAGCACCGGGTCCCCAGCCGGGGCTACCGGCTGGACCTGCCCCGCGTAGGCCGCTTTGACCCGGCCAGAGCCAGGGCGCTGGGGGTGCCGGTGCAGCAGTGGAACATGTTGCAGCGCGGGGAACCGGTCACTCTGGAAGATGGGGCAGCCATTGCACCCGGACAGGTGCTGGGCGCACCCCGCAGAGGGCTGCGGTTCGTGTTCTCCGGCGATACGGCCCCCTGCGCCGCGCTGGAACAGGCCGCACAGGATGCCGACCTGCTCCTCTGCGACGCCACCTACCCGGACGATGCGCAGCAGGCCCAGGCAAAACAGTATGGGCACAGCACCTTCCGGCAGGACGCTGAACTGGCGGCGCGGGCCGGGGCGCGGCGGCTCTGGCTCATGCACTATTCGCCCATCATCACCGACCCGGAAGCCGCCCGCCCGGCGGCGGAAACGGCCTTCCCGGCGGTGGAATGCGGCGTGGACGGACAACAGATCATTCTGCGATACGACGAGGAACCTTCATGATAGCTGAGACCATTTCCTTCCCGCTGGACCCCGGTGCAGCGGCCCTGCTGACGCGCCTCCATGCGGCGGGCTATGCCGCCTATGCGGTGGGCGGTTGCGTGCGGGACAGTCTGCTCGGCCAGACCCCGCACGACTGGGACCTGTGCACCAGCGCGACCCCCGAACAGGTGCTGGAATTGTTCGGGGAAGCGCACTGCATCCCGACGGGATTGCAGCACGGCACCGTGACCGTCAAACACGGCGGGGCGCTGTACGAGATCACGACCTTCCGCACCGAGGGGGCATATTCCGACGGCCGCCACCCGGACCACGTCGCCTTTGTGCCGGATGTGAAAGAAGACCTGGCCCGGCGGGATTTCACCATCAATGCCATGGCCTATAACGCCGAAGAAGGGCTCATCGACCCGTTCGGCGGGCAGAACGACCTTGCCGTCGGCATCGTGCGGGCGGTGGGGGAGCCGCAGCGCCGGTTCGAGGAAGACGCCCTGCGCATCCTGCGGCTCTACCGGTTCGCGGCCCGGTTCGGCTTTGCCATCGACCCGGCCACCGGGCAGGCGGCCAGAGCGCTCTGCCGCCATCTGGACTGCGTGTCCGAAGAGCGCATCGCGGAGGAGCTGAGCCGTCTGCTGGCCGCTCCGGCACCGGGGGCCTATCTGGAAGCGGAGGTGCTGGCGGTCATCTTCCCGGAACTGGATGCGGCAGAGCTTCCGGAAAGCCGACGCATCCTCGACGCGCTGGAACCGGGCATGGAACACGTCCCGGTCCGGCTGGCGGCACTGCTGTGCCCGCTGGGCGAAGCCGGTGCAAGGGCGGCGCTCAGGCGGCTCAAGTGCTCCAACGCCCTGACCGGTACGGTGGCGACGCTGGTTCGAGAGGCAGTTGCCGGGATGCCCGGCGCTGCGCTGACGCTGACGGCCAGGAGGTTTTTGAGCCGCTATGACCTTGCCACGATTACGGATCTGACGGCCCTGTGCAGTGCCCAGCATCCGGAACAAGCCGAAGCGTTCGCCGCGCTGCAGCAGGAAGCCGCGCGGCTGGTGGAAACGAACGCCTGCTGCCGCATCAACCAGCTGGCCGTGAATGGCCGGGACCTGATGGACGCAGGCATCCGGCCGGGGCCGGGGCTGCGCCGGGTGCTGGATGCTCTGCTGGAACAGGTGCTCACCGGGCAGCTCCCCAATGAGAAAGCGGCGCTTCTGGCCGCAGCGGCGCAGGTCGCTGCGTCTTGACAAGCGAACGGACGTGCGGTAGTATAATACTACTGCTTTTGTATGTTATAACATGAGGAACAAAATGACAGAAACACAGAATGCAAACCGCCCCGGTGCGCTCATTGCGATGAGCGGCGGCGTAGACAGCTCGGTTGCAGCCTGGCTGATGCAGCAGAAGGGCTATGCCTGCACCGGCATCACGATGCGGCTCACCCGCAACGAGACGCTGGGCCAGTCCGGCTTTCACACCTGCTGCTCGGAAAAGGACATCGAAGATGCCGCCGAGGTGGCGTATGCGATGGATATCCCCTATGAGGTGCTGGATTTCACCGCCGACTTCCGGGAAAAGATCATCGAAAAATTCATCCGGGTCTATGAGGCGGGCGGCACCCCGAACCCCTGCATCGACTGCAACCGGTATATGAAGTTCGACCACCTTCTCTCCTGGGCGCGGGAGCATGGGATGGAGTATGTGGTCACAGGCCACTATGCCCGCGTGGAGCAGGACGAGGCCACCGGCCGCTGGCTGCTGAAAAAGGGTCTGGATGAAGGAAAAGATCAGAGCTATGTGCTTTACAACCTGACGCAGGAGCAGCTGGCTCATGTCCGCCTGCCGCTGGGGGCACTGCACAAGAGCGAGGTGCGTGAGATCGCGGAGCAGCAGCATTTCATCAACGCCCGCAAGCACGACAGCCAGGACATCTGCTTTGTGCCGGATGGCGACTACGAAAAGTTCATGGAAGATTTCACCGGCAAGCGCTACCCGGCAGGCGATTTCCTCGACGAGACGGGCCGCAAAGTGGGCACCCACAAGGGGGCCGTGCGGTATACCATCGGCCAGCGGAAGGGCCTGGGCCTTGCCATGGGCGCACCGGTCTACGTCTGCGCCAAGGATATGCAGGCCAACACGGTCACGGTCGGCCCGGAGGAAAGCCTGTTCGACCGCATCGTCTACGCCGAGGAGGTCAACTGGATCGCCATCCCGGCGCTGACGGCCCCGCTGCGGGTCACGGCCCGCACCCGGTATCATCAGGTCGAGCAGGCCGCGACCGTCTACCCGGCGGGCGAGGACCGGTTCCGGCTGGAATTTGACGAGCCGCAGCGCGCGCCTACGCCGGGGCAGGCGGTGGTGCTGTATCAGGGCGATGTGGTCCTGGGCGGCGGCACCATCGTGCGGGTGGAAAAGTGACCCGCTCCCCGGTGGGAGCACATGATGAAGCAACCGAAAACCGGCTGCGCCGGGCAGGCGCGGCAGGACCAGAGAAGTGGAGAGTATCGATATGCAAGATCAGTATTCCCGCACCCAGCTGCTGCTGGGCAAGGAAGCCATGGAAACGCTGCACCATTCCCGCGTGGCAGTGTTCGGCATTGGCGGCGTGGGCGGCTATACCGTTGAGGCACTGGCCCGCAGCGGTGTGGGTGCGCTGGACCTCATCGACGACGATAAGGTCTGCCTGACCAACCTGAACCGCCAGATCGTGGCCACCCGCAAGACGGTGGGGCAGTATAAGGTGGATGTGGCGGAACAGCGCATCCACGAGATCGACCCCAACATCAAGGTCACGACCTACAAGACCTTCTTCACCCCGGAGACGCAGGATCAGTTCGATTTCACCCAGTACGACTACGTGGTGGATGCCATCGACACCGTCACCGGCAAGATCGCGCTGGTGGTCAAGGCCAAGGAGGCGGGCACGCCCATCATCTGTGCCATGGGCGCAGGCAACAAGATGGACCCCACCCGCTTTGAGGTGACGGATATCTACAAAACTTCCGTCTGCCCGCTGGCCAAGGTCATGCGCACCGAGTGCCGCAAGCGGAAGATCAAGCACCTGAAGGTCGTCTACTCCAAGGAGCCTGCCATGACGCCCATCGAGGACGATTCCATCAGCTGCAAGAATCACTGCATCTGCCCGCCGGGCACCCAGCGCAAGTGTACCATCCGCCGCTCCGTCCCCGGCTCCAATGCCTTTGTGCCGTCGGTCGCCGGTCTCATCATCGGCGGCGAGGTCGTCAAGGACCTCGTCGGCTTTGTGCCCCTGAAGGGGTAAACCCTCTCAGTCTCGCAACCATGCTCGACAGCTCCCCCGAAAGGGGGAGCTTTTGCTTTATAAAAAGTGCGCGAAGCAATGACGAAGAGGGGAAAATCCTTGTATAAAACAAATTTGCAAATAAATTGCAAATTTCTCTTGCAATTTGCGCCGAAACCATGTATAATCTCCCTTGCACGAAAACGCAATCAATTTGCAATTTACAAAACTGAAGCGCCGTTCCGGTGCAAGGAGAACCCCGTATGGAACTGTTTTTGGATGTTTTGGGCGAGAGCCTGGTCGATACGGCCAAGATGCTGCCCTTTCTGTTTTTGGCCTATCTGTTCATTGAATACGTCGAGCACCGCCACGGCGAGAAGATCGAGGCCGTGCTGGAACGCAGCGGCCGCTGGGGGGCTATCCCGGCGTCGCTGCTGGGCTGTGTGCCGCAGTGCGGCTTTTCGGCCATTGCATCGAACTTTTATGCCTCCCGCGTTATCTCGCTGGGCACCCTCATCGCGGTGTTCCTCGCCACCAGCGACGAGGCGGTGCCGCTGTTGATCTCGATGCCGGCGTACTGGGATAAGCTCGTGCTGCTGATGGTCATCAAGGTGCTATACGCCATTGCGGTGGGTCTGGTGCTGGACTTTGTGCTCCGCGGCATTCTGCCCAAGTCCCTGCGGGGCGGCTACACCGGCAGCGCCGATGAGATCGACTGCCATGAGACCCACGACGATGAGGAGGGGCATGAACGCCCCATCTGGCAGGCCGCACTCCGCCATACGCTGGAGATCTTTGTCTTCATCTTCGGGTTCAGCCTGCTCTTCGGCCTCATCGTCGAGGGCGTGGGCGAGGATGTGTTCGCGGACGTTCTGGGCCAGATGGGCTTCTTCCAGCCGGTGTTCTCGGCGCTGGTGGGCCTCATCCCCAACTGTGCGGCCAGTGTTCTGCTGACCCAGCTCTATGTTGAAGGTGCCCTCCGCTTTTCCAGCCTGGTGGCGGGCCTGTGCACCGGCGCAGGCGTGGGCCTGGCGGTGCTCTGGCGGGCGAACCCCTCCTGGAAGCAGAACCTCTTCATCACCGGCCTGACCTGGGCCTCCGGCGCTGCCGTGGGCGTGGGCATCCAGCTCGTGGTCGCGCTGGCGGGCTGAGCCGAATTTCTTATTTGACCTGCCGTCCTGAAATTGCTCAGGGCGGCTTTTTGTGGTATACTGGAACATATTATAAAAGCAAGGGAGAACACCATGCAATATCAACTTCTGGCAAGTGATTTCGATAACACGCTGGTCCCCTTCGGGGAGCCGAAGCCCCACCCGGCGGTGGTCCGGGCCGTGAAAAAGATGCAGGCGGCGGGCGGCAGGTTCGTGCTCAGCACCGGGCGCGGGTACTGCGTTGTCAACAAAGAGCAGCTGGGCGGCATCCGCTTCGATTACGCCATCACCTGCAACGGGGCCTGTGTCGTGGACAAAAACGGCACCGTCGTGGCCGAACACCCGCTGACCAACGAGGAAATGTACGCCCTCGTGGATTTCTGCGAGGATTACAACTACCCGTTGCAGTTCAACTACCGGGATGCCTATTACGCCTACTGCGAGTACGATGCGCTGAAGAGCTTCTACGATTCCCTGCCGAAAAGCGGCCTGACCTGCCTGGATGGTGAGGACCAGGATCGCCACCTCATCGACATGCCTCACGCGGCCTTCGTGGTCATGCCGCCGCAGGAGCTGTCCCGCTTCCACGAAAAGTTCGGCCACCTGGGCCTGCACTTTATGCAGACGGGCGGCGTCGGCCGAGACGGCTGGTGCTGCTACGACGTCGTGCGCGGCGGCATGGATAAGGGCGTGGGGCTTTCGGACCTGTGTGAGAAGATGGGCCTGACCTTGGCCGACGCCGTGGCGGCGGGCGATTCCGCCAACGATGTGGGGATGCTGAAGGCGGCGGGCCTCGGCTGCTGCATGGCCAACGGTACCGCCGACGCAAAGGCTGCGGCCGACCGCGTCATCGGCGATGTGCGGGAGGACGGCCTGGCCGCCCTCATCGAGGAACTCTGGTTCGACGGCCCGAAGGCGGTGCCTTCCGGCCGTGACCTCGGCTCGGCCTGGGACGCGATGGAAAAGGCAGGCGTGGCAGAATGAGCTTTGCGCCGGTCTACAACGAGCACAGCCGCGCCCTCATCCTCGGCACCTGGCCCAGCCCGAAAAGCCGCGAGATGGCGTTCTATTACGGCCACCCGCAGAACCGCTTCTGGCCCATGCTGGCCGCGCTGACCGGGGAAGCCGTGCCCGCGCGGGAGGACATCGAGGCCAAAAAGCAGATCATCCTCCGCCATGGGCTGGCGCTGTGGGACACGCTGGAGCGCTGCACCATCACCGGGGCGTCGGATGCGTCCATCCGGGATGTGGTCCCCAACGACATCGCAGGGCTGCTGGCAAAAGCGCCCATCGAGGCGGTGTTCTGCAACGGGGCGACGGCCTATAAAATTTATACCAGATATCTGGAACCCATCAGCGGCATCCCGGCAGTCAAGCTGCCCAGCACCAGCCCCGCCAACGCCGCCTGCCGCCCCGACCAGCTGAAAGAGATTTGGGGGAATGCTTTGGAACGCTGGATTTTGCCTTGAGCGCGAAGCCCGGCTGTGCAGGAGCCGTAGGCGACAACGTACAGACCTGACCGGCCTGCCAAGGGCTCTCCTTTCGGGAGAGCTGGCATCGCGGAGCGATGACTGAAAGGGCAAGCCATGAAATCTTGATTTCAAAGCTGTAAATTATTCGTGAAACGCTTGCGTTTTTCCCAAAAGGCTTTATTATGGAACCATACAGGGAGCCGCAGGCTCCCGGACAAGGAGTTCGAAACATGAGCAAGATCATTCGCACCTCAAAGCCCAGCGTTCTGCCGTGGTATGCGGCGGCGCTGGTGTTTGTGGTGCTCTGCGCGGTGCTGCCGGTGTATCAGCTCTGGGCGCTGCTGGTGTCGCTGGGCGGTGCCTGCGCGGCGTTCGGCGCGGCAAAAAAAATCTGCCCGCCCCGCGTGGTGGAGCATGAAGTGCCCTTCCACACCGGCGTGGACGATGTGGACGCCATGCTCACCGGGATGCAGAAGCAGCTGGATACCCTCCACGCTCTGAACGAGGCCCTGCCGGACCCGAACCTCTCGGCGGCGATGACCCGGATGGAAAAAGCGGGCCGCTCCATCGTGGAGACGGTGGAGGCCAGCCCCGCCAAGGCCAAACAGGTGCGTCGGTTCGCCAACTACTACCTGCCCGATGCCGTGAACGTGCTGCAGCAGTACGCCAAGCTGGCCCGACAGGGCGTCAAGGGCGAGAACGCTGCTTCCATCCGCGCAGAAGTGGAGCACAATGCGGCGTCCATTGCCACGGCATTTGAAAACCAGCTCGATGCCCTCTATGCGGCGGAGAGCATGGACCTCTCGGCAGACCTGACCGTGCTGCAGAACATGCTCAAGGGTCAGGGCTTATAACGGAAGACCGGCGCAGGCCGCCGTGCGGCAGGCGCTGTTGGAACTGGAAAGGACGGAATCAACAATGGCTGATAACAATACCCTGAATTTTGACCTCGATGCCCCCGCAGTACCCACTCTGACGCTGGACCCCGCTCCCGTTGCTGCGCCGGTGGAGGAGAAGAAAGAAGCCCCCGCCCCCGCCGCACCGGAAGTCCGGCTGACCCCGGAGGAGCAGGCGATGGTGGATTCCTTCGCAGAAAAGATCGACATCACCAACAGCCAGCAGGTGCTGCAGTATGGCTCCGCCTGCCAGAAAAAGATCGGCGACTTCTCCGAAGCCGCCCTCTCCAAGGTCTCCACCAAAGACCTGGGCGAGGTGGGCGACATGATCACCGACCTTATCGGGGAGCTGAAGAGCTTCGACGCCAACGAAGAACAGCAGAAGGGCATTTTGGGTTTCTTCAAGAAGAAGGGCGACCAGCTGGACAACCTCAAGACCAAGTACAGCAAGGCCGAGACGAATGTGGAGAACATCCAGTCCATGCTGGAGGGCCATCAGGTCCAGCTGCTCAAGGATATCGCGATGCTGGATAAGATGTACGACCTGAACATGGCCTACTTCAAGGAGCTGAGCATGTATATCCTGGCCGGCAAAAAGAAGCTGGCCGAGGTCCGCGCCAACGAGCTGCAGCAGGCCATGGACAAGGCGAAGACCTCCGGCCTGCCCGAAGATGCCCAGGCCGCCCGCGACCTGGCCGACCAGTGCGAGCGCTTTGAAAAGAAGCTCTATGATCTGGAGCTGACCCGGAACATCAGCCTGCAGATGGGCCCGCAGATCCGCCTGCTGCAGAACAACAACACCATGATGGCCGAAAAGATCCAGTCCACCATCGTGAACACCATCCCCCTGTGGAAGAACCAGATGGTGCTGGCGCTGGGTCTGGCCCACACCCAGAAGGCCATGCAGGCCGAGCGCGCCGTCACCGACATGACCAATGACCTGCTCAAGAAGAACGCCGAGGCCCTCAAGATGGGCACCATTGAGACGGCCAGAGAGTCCCAGCGCGGCGTGGTCGATATCGAGACGCTGCAGCAGACGAACAAGAGCCTCATCGAGACCCTCGACGAGCTGAACAAGATCCAGAACGAGGGCCGCGCAAAGCGGGTGGCGGCTGAGCAGGAGCTGACCCGCATCGAGGACGAACTCAAGACCAAGATGATGGAGATCCGGAGCTAAGATGGCGAACGCAGATTTTTCCCAGAATCAGAATCCCAACCCCGGCGGCTTTGACGCGGGCAGCTACCGCGAGGCGGCACCAAAGACCGAAACGGCCCGCCTGACCCCGGCGCAGCAGAAGCTGGCAGGCCTTGAAAAAAGCCTGCCGTCGGCCTTGAGCACCCAGGGCGCGGCCCTTGCGCTGAGCGTGGTGGTCATGCTGGCGGCATTCTTCGGCTTTGGCGGAGCCAAGCTCAAGGCCAAGGCCAGCGAAGCCGCCCGGTGGTACACCGTCGGTGTTTCGGCCGACGGCGGCTACAGCCTGAGCGAAGAGCTGACCACCCGCGCCAACACGGCGGCGAACATCCTCACCACCGGTGTCAATACGCTGGGGGCCGACAACGCCGAGGTGCTGGCCGCGCAGGACGCGCTGAGCGTGTTCAACAACGACCTGGACGGTGTGAATACGGGCAAGACCCGGATGCACGCCATTTACGAAGACAATGCCGCCCTGGGCGCGGCCATCGACCAGCTCTACGCAAAATTGCAGGAGCAGGCCGCCGACCCCATGAAGATGGGCGCAGTGCAGGGCCAGTACGGCCAGTTCAACAGCGCGGCCACCATCATCGGCAACCTGACCTATAACGAAAAGGTCTACGACTATCAGAAGGACACCGGCGGCTTCCCGGCCAGTGTGCTGAAAAGCCTGTTCGGCGTCAAGGAGGTGGAACCTTTCGCATGAAAACGATGAAACGATTTGCTTCCCGGCTGTGTGCCGTGCTGCTGGTTTTGACGGTCGGCGTCACGGCGCTGGTGCCTGCTGCCTTTGCGGCCAAGGCCCAGCTGCCCAGCCTGCCCAGCGACCAGTGCGTCGTGGACGATGCCAATGTCCTGAGCGACAGCACCACCACGACGATCGAGAACCTCAACGCCCAGCTGACCGAACAGTGCAGCGGGGCACAGATCGGTGTGCTGACCGTGGAGTACACGGGTAGCGTCTCCACCGAGGACTACGCCGTGCAGGCCGCCAACGCCTGGGGGCTGGGCAGCTCCAGCAACAACAACGGTGTGCTCATCCTTCTGGTGATGCAGTCCCAGCAGTATGCGGACGGCGACTATTATCTGGCGACAGGCGACGGCTTCCGCAACACCACGCTGGAAAAGCAGGCCAGCGCCATTGCGCAGACCATGGAGGACAGCTTTGCGGCGGGCGACTATGACGCCGCCGTGACCACCTGTGCCCAGAATGTGGCCAGCACCATTGCCGACATCTACGGCGTGACCCTGAGCGGCACGACCGGCAGCACCGGCACGGTGGGCAATGGCAATACGGGCAGTTACAATGATTCCTATTACGATGCCCCGGCGGCATCCTATCAATCGCCCTTCGTGACGCTTCTGTCCGTTCTGGTCATCCTGTTTGCCCTGAAGGTGATCTTCAGCGGCATCCGGCATGGCATGGGCGGTGGCGGTTTCGGCCCCTTCTTCGGCTTTGGCCTGGGCTACGGTCTGGGCAGCCGGCGCCGCCGCAGACCGCCGTATGACGACTGGGGCCCCAGAGGCCCCCGCCCGCCCCGTCCGCCGCGCGGCGGCGGGCCGCGTCCTCCCCGTGGGGGCGGCGGCTTCGGCGGCGGTTCCTTTGGCGGCGGCATGGGCGGCGGACGCTCCGGCGGCAGTTTTGGCGGCGGGAGCTTCCACGCAGGCGGCGGCTCGTTCCATGGCGGCGGCGGTGGCCGCGGCAGATAAGCAACAAAAAATGGCTGTGCAGCTCGGCTGCACAGCCATTTTTTGTTCGGTTGAGATTACTTGGTGCCGTAGATACGGTCGCCTGCGTCGCCCAGGCCGGGCACAATGTAACCGTTCTCGTTCAGGTGGTCATCCTTGGCACCCAGATAGATATCGACATCGGGGTGTGCCTTGTGCAGGGCCTCAATGCCTTCCGGAGCAGCGATCAGGCCGATGAACTTGATCCGCTTTGCGCCGTGCTTCTTGATCTGGCTGATGGCGTCGATGGCGCTGCCACCGGTGGCCAGCATCGGGTCCAGGACCAGGACGTCGCGCTCGGCGATATCCTGGGGCAGCTTGCAGAAGTACTCCACGGGCTGCAGGGTGGTCTCGTCGCGGTACAGGCCGATGAAGCCGACCTTTGCGGCGGGCAGCAGGGTCAGCATACCGTCCAGCATACCCATGCCTGCGCGCAGGATGGGCACCAGAGCCAGCTTGCGGCCAGCCAGGACTTTGGTCTTTGCCATGGTGATGGGCGTCTCGATCTCGACCTCTTCCAGAGGCAGGTCACGGGTGGCTTCGTAGCACAGCAGGGTCGCGATCTCGCCAACGAGGTCACGGAACTCCTTGG
>OLGZ01000604.1_pt1 | contig 26855 bp, 26 predicted proteins | sample 1605981 | NCBI WGS metagenome assembly OLGZ01 (sample SAMN03283291) | human gut metagenome | biome: human-associated habitat; material: feces | host: Homo sapiens | place: Peru | collected 2012 | reverse complement strand
TAAATACTTGCTATTTATTTATATCATACCTCATTTAAAAATACAAGTGGGTAAAGCCTTCAATTTTAATGCTGTTTTGCTTACTTTTTCTAGTTCTTCTGCTGTTAGCTCTCTGCACTGTCCTTCTCTTAAATCACTTGGTAGTTGTAAACCTCCCATTGAAATTCTGTGAAGTCTTACAACTTTTGCTCCAAAGCATCCAAACATTCTTTTTATTTGATGATATTTTCCTTCTGTTATTGTTATTAATGCTGTATTTTTGTTTTCTACTATAATCGTCGCTGGACAGCACACATGGTCTTTTAGAACAATTCCTTGTTTGAATTTTTCTTTCATCTCTTCTGTTATGTCTATATCTATTTGTACTCTGTATGTTTTTTCTATGTGTTTTCTTGGAGCTAATATGTTATGTGCAAACTCGCCATCATCTGTTATAATCATCATTCCAGTAGTATCTTTGTCTAATCTTCCTGCTGGGAATAATCCTTTTCTCATATATTGCTTTGGTACCAAATCTAATACAGTTTTTGCCTTTCTATCTTCAGTTGCTGATATATACCCTTGTGGCTTGTTTAATACTAAATATATGTGTTTCTTCATATCTAATTTATTTTCATCTATATATATTGCATCCTGTTGTTCATCGAACTTTTGTTCTGGTCTTTTTACAATCTCATCATTTACTTTTATTTTCTTTTGAGATATAAGCTTTTTAACGTCTTTTCTTGAATAGTTAGTTTGAGAAGCTATTATCTTATCTATTCTTTCCACTTTTATTTCTCCTTATTGAATAGCACTAATTTTTTATAACCCCATATTATCAAATATTTAAATATTTTTCAATATATTATAAAACTAATCGCCCCAAAAGGGGTGTCCCTATTGGGCGAGCTCATGTAGCTAAATTCTTTGCAACTAATGCTCAATATAAATAATACTTATATTATTCAACTACCTTTACTCCCAACAAATACATTAAATCTATTGCTTGCGTCTGGTTTATTTTTGCACCTTTAATATCTTCAAGTGAAACTGCAATTTGCTCTATATTACTATTTGATAAGTCGATTCCATTTAAGCTTGTTTTAAAGAATTGTGTTCCTCTCAAATCCGCTTCTTTAAAGTTTATATTCTTTATTTTATTTTCTTGCAAACTTCCGCTTTTAATTGATGTATTGTTAAAAATTATTCCTCTTAAATTGCTCATTGAGATATTAGCATACCCCATATTTGAATCTATAAATCCTATATCAAACAAAACATCTTCTATAAAATCACACCCAGTTAGCTTGCAATTATTAAATTCGCATCTTATAAAGCTACAATTGTCAAATGTCGTATTTGAAAAATTGCAATTGCTAAACTCTATATCTGTAAAAGACGTTTTTTCGAATTTGCTATTTATTATAGAAACATTATTCAATATTGCCTTATCAAAAGTTATATCAAAAGCTTCTAGATTATTTGTCAAATAATCTTTTACTTCAACATTATCTATTTCATCGTTTTCAACTAATTCATTCTGTAGATCTTCAATATTTCTTAAATTGTCGAACAACATTTTTTGTGGTTTTAAAATATTCATTTATTATCTCTCCATTTTCGCTTACATATTTTCTTATATGTTTTCTCCTATACATTGAAGCCTTGGATTTATTTCAATGTGTATTTTTATCTTCTAATCGTTATCTTCTAATCGTCCAAAAAGGTGCGTCCTTATTGGGCGAAAAGGAAACAATCTTTGTCATGTGATATAATTATTCCTATTGCCTGTAAATACGAATATATGATTGTTGAGCCAACAAATTTCATTCCTCTTTTTTGTAGATCTCTTGAAATAGCATCCGAAAGTGGAGATGTTGTTTTATCTATTTCATAGTATGTTTTTCCATTTGTAAAAGTCTTTAGATAGTTGTCGAATGATCCAAATTCTTTTTGAATTTTCTTAAATATTTTAGAATTGTTTATGCTTGCTTTTATCTTTAATTTATTTCTGATTATGTCTTTATTTTGTTGCAATTCTATAACCTTTTCATCATCATATTTGCATACTTTATCTATATTAAAGTTATCATAGGCTATCTCAAAGGCTTGTCTTTTATTTAGTACACACTCCCAAGAAAGCCCAGCTTGATAAGATTCTAATATAAGCATTTCATACAAATATTTCTCATCAAAGTTTGGCTTACACCATTCTTCATCATGGTATTTTATATATAGTGGATTCTTCATATTACACCACTTACATCTTTTTCTATTATCCATGTAAACTCCTATCTATAAAGTATATTATTGTTTTATGGTTGTTATATGTTTAGGTTTCAATCACGCTTTTATAATGCTGTTCCCTTTGTGGGTATAATAAATTTACTCATGTTTGTAAGTATTTTTCTAAAATTCACACACAAAACTGTATTTTCTATCTATATGATTCCTTAGATTTTGAGCGCATTTCTGCATTCTTATTCTGAGTCATATGCAATCGCCTTATGCTTAAATACTATTTCTATCATATAAAACCTCCTTTAATATCAGATTATGCTTATTTTAGTGTTGTGCTATTGTTTATTATCAAAGTACTGTACATAAATAGCACATCTTGGTCTTTAAATTCTATATATTGACTTAATAGCTTTGGTGATATATATCTTGTATCAACCACCGTTATTTTGCTATATCCTGTCACCAATAATGGAACCAAACTACTACCATAAGAGTCTCTAAATACCACTAGTTCTTTAGTACCATTATAATCTGGATTTTCTATTGTTAGCATTGGCGTTGCTCCTGATAGGTATATATCGTATTTATCAAGACTATTTATTTTATTTAAATTGTAAATACCAGAATATTCTTTTGTTTCATAATTATATACTTTGCATCTTTTTAGTGTTTCATTCGTTAACACTTTTATTTCGTCGTTTTCACTGCTAATCGGAAGTTGACCACTGTATACACCTTTGAAATCTGTAATCTTTATAGTTTCATAATTTTTTGATATGTTTGCATTCATCTGATTTGCGATTTTTTCTGCGATTTTTAATATATTTTCTTGTTTCCAGTGTGTATCGGTTTTATAATAGTCTGATAATTCTAGCAAATCATTTATTTTTATGTATTCAGCAAACGTTAAATCTGCTTTTAACATATCTTCCATTTTGTTATAATCTAATTTTAAATTATCTTTATTTACAAAATAGTTTTTATCTGGAACTATTGTAAAATATACATTATTATTCTCTGTTAAATATTGGTCTGCTATCTGCTTTACCTTGTTTGAAAGATTTTCAATCGATTTTTCATTTAGCGGATATTCTTGATTTATGATATATCCATTGTATTCATATAAATTATTATAATCTTTCTTTTTGAAAATATTTAATTCGGTTTCTACTTTTAATTTTCTCAAATTGTCTCTGTAGGTAAACTGGTCTGTTGTATATTTATCAAATTTTTCGAAGAATGTTCCATTGAATAGTTTAGATATTGAAAAACTTGGAAACTGTTCTAGCTTTCTTCTCTCTGAAATTGATATAGTATCATCTTTTTTAGCAATATTTACAATCATAGTTATAACTAAGATGCTCACGAACATTATTGTAATAACTACGTTTTTTACTTTATCACTCATTTTTATTATTTCCTTTCTTAAGTTGAAAAAAAATTAAATTTTTTTAAAGAAAATAAGTTTCAAAGGCAAGGGCGCATACTTGCTGTATGTAACCGCTGACATAGCCAAAATTATAATTATTTTTCAACTTGACACCTCTTTAAAATCTAAAATAAAGAAATGGATTATACGAATTATCAACTAGGTACGCTGTTACAATCAACAAAACTACTACCATTGCTATTGGTTCTAATATGTTAATAATTTTATTCATTACTGGTTTTGTTTTTAATTTTTCAATTACATTTTTCAAAATTGGAGTTGCTCCGATTATCGCTATTACTATTGTTATTAAGTAACTTTTTAGATAATATATTGTGTAATCGTTTATTATGCAAGTAGAATTTGCACCAAATAGTCCTGCAATATTAGCAAAAGCTTCTTTCATCGTGTCCGCATTAAATATTATAAAGCTTATCATTACTATAAAAAGTACATATAATTTTTTGAAAATGTTTGGAAGTTTTTCTATGTATTTCCCAAGCCATAATTTTTCTATTATCAACAATATTCCAAACATTAATCCCCATATTACAAAGTTCCAACTTGCTCCATGCCAAATACCAGTAAGAAGCCATACTATAATAAGATTTCTTACAAGTATTAATTTTCCTTTTTTACTTCCTCCTAGTGGAATATAAACATAATCTCTAAACCACGAACCTAGTGAAATATGCCATCTTCTCCAGAATTCTGTTATGCTCTTTGATATGTATGGGTAGTTAAAGTTTTCTAAGAAGTGGAAACCAAATATTCTTCCCAGTCCTATTGCCATATCTGAATAAGCTGAAAAATCAAAATATATTTGTAACATATACGAGATTGCAAATAGCCAATATAACACTACGCTCTTTTCATCAGTTGCTGAAAATTTGTTACAAAATTCACCTAACATATTTGCGATAAGTACTTTTTTTGCAAGTCCTATAACAAATCTTCTAGTTCCATATGCAAAATTTTCAAAACTATATTTTCTGTTAGAAAGCTCATCCTCAATCGTTTCATATCTTACAATTGGTCCTGCAATTAACTGCGGAAATAATGATACATAAGTAGCTAGATTTATAAGATTTTTTTGAGCCTTTACCGTTCCTCTAAATACATCAATTTCATAACTGATAATTTGAAAAGTATAAAATGAGATTCCTATTGGTAATGCTAGCTGTAATAAGTTAAGTTTCGCGTTAAAGATATTATTAATATTTGCAATTAAAAAATCTGTGTATTTAAAAAATACTAGCAAGCCTATATGAATTGCAAGAGTGACCGCCAAAATGCTTTTCTTTTTGTATTTATCTATTAAAATGGCTCCTATATAAGCAATAAAAATTTCTGCTAACATCAAGAAAATATATTTTGGTTCACCATAAAAATAAAATGCCATAGAAGCAATAAATAACACAAAATTTTTTGCCTTCTTTGGCACAACAAAATACACAATCAATACAATTGGTAAAAAATAATATAAAAAGCTAATACTTGTAAAAAGCATAGTTCCTCCTTTATTATTCCTCAATATTTTTATAACAAATAAAATATTTCTAGGATTTTAACAAGTAAACAAATTCACTTTTAAATTTTAATTAATAATTATGCATACTACTAATTAAAAAATTTTAGATTTGTTCTTTTATAAAAATCGTCCAAAAAAGGATGTCCCCACTGGGCGATTTCAACTAAAAAATTTCGCCCAAAAAGGAGCGTCCCTATTGGGCGAAATTTTTACATTACTGCTGGCATTTCTGGTGGTAGTTCTATATCTTCCTCATCAGATACCTTTTCTAATTCTTTTCCTATATTATTATTTACATATTCTTTAAATGCTTCATATACTGGTTTAGCCCAGTCTTCGTCTGACATTACCATAAATATTGTATTTCCGCTGTTTGTTATATATAAGTTACTAGCTGAAACACAAATCCATTTTGCCATATCAATATTATCTAGCATTTCTTGTTTCATCTTTTCCACATTAGCACCAGCTTTTACTTTTACTGCAACTGCTGAATATGCTTGTGAAGACATTGATGGTTCAGATACAACAAGTGTTTCTACATTTTCGTTTGATTGCAAACCTGTATAATCTTTTACAGTTAAAGTATCACTTACATCAATTTTAGCTGTTTCCAATTCAGGCAATTTATCTCCTAATTTATTATAAATAGACTTAAACATTGTCTTCATTTGAGAAGCTGTCTCTATTGTACTACTTTCTCCTTTTGTTTTTTTACTGTTTCCTACAACCACTCCTATTATAATTGCAAGAACTAAGATTACTGCAATAACTATTGCGATAATTGTTTGTTTTTTCATAACTAAAAAATTCCTTTCTTTTGGTAAACTTCGGCTCTTTTATTTTGACAAATAATTATATAAAATTTCAAAAATCATCTGGTATAAGAAGTAAGGTTTCATTGCTTCTGCCATTTATGCTATATCTATATAAAGGCTTAATTAAAGTCAAACTTTACCGAATTTTCCCCTATATTTTTTTACTAATTATACTCTACCATATCTAGCTATATAAAGTAAATAGTTTTTTCAAAAATAAAGTTGCCAAATAGTACCAACACCTTTGACAACTTATTTTACTTAAAATTTCAATTTTATACTGAGCAAATCCTAAAATTTTAGTCTCTACACTATAATTTTCTTTTAAATTTTATTGATTTTTAGATTACCTTTTATTTAGCTATCTTTTAAATAATGTTATAGGCCTTTAGCATTTTTTCTATATCTGTTCCCTCTATCTTTTTTAGAAGTTCTTTCACTGCCATTCTTTGTGGTAAATTCATATGCATATCTGTTGCTTTCTTGCCGTCTCTTAGCTTTACAGTTGCATTCAATAAGTCTCTTATGTCATACACACTGCCCCATACTTCTGGTACTCCTCTATCTACATTTAACAATGTGTAAACGGCTTCCATTGCTGTACGTATAGAATATTCTGTTGTAAATATTGTGTCTCTTCTGGTTTCTGCAAATTGTCCTAAAAATGCAAAGTTTACACTTCCTTTTGGAACAACAAGCGGTCTATCTCCCTCTCTTCTTGGCATGAAGAATGCAGTTATATATGGCATCATGCATGGAATTGTATTTGCACTCTTTTCTGCCATATCTTCTATTTGATTTTCTGGAACTCCAATATGGTATAGCCATTCCATACAAATTTCTTTTCCTGTACATTCTCTCATTGGCTTTTTAACAAAGTTTCCTGGTTTATCTGTAAATAATCCATAAATCCAGCCAACTAATTGGTCTTTTGGCTGACTTCTAAATTGTGGTTGACGGTTAAATGTCCAGCTTAATAACCAGTTAGAATCTTTACAGGTTACTATTCCTCCAGTTACAACCTTTCCGCTAAATGGATCTCTCTTACATATTTTTTCTACATAAGGTGGAATTCTTCCATCTAAAGTAGTTACTGTTGCACTCATCCAGTTTGTTTGTTCTGGGTCTGAGCAGAATTTATCTGGGTGACCAAATTCATCACATTGCTCTGCTATCTTTCTCCACATATCCCAGCCACCGCCAGGTTTTATCTCAGGGTCAAATGGAGCTGGTGTGTTTTGGCTTCCAAGTCTTGCATTTTCTACACATCCACCATTCGTAATAAATACTAAATCGTTTTCCGTTAAATCTATAGAATTTTGATTTCCATCTGTAGTATATATTATTCTTTTTGCCACTTTCTTATATTCTTGGATGTCGAACTCAACATTTTCAACTTTTGTGTTGTAATGGAATTGAACTCCGAATCCCTCCAAATACTTAATCATTGGCAATATCATAGATTCATATTGATTATATTTTGTAAATCTTAATGCTGTAAAATCTGGTAATCCGCCAATATGATGTATATATCTTTGTATATATAACTTCATTTCCAATGCACTGTGCCAATTTTCAAAGGCAAACATTGTACGCCAATATAACCAGAAATTTGAATTTAACACTTCATCATCAAAAAAATCAGTAATCTTTTTATCGTATAATTCTTCGTTTGGAGTAAAGAATAATTTTAATATTTCCATTGCACCTTTATCAGACAAACCAAATTTCTTATCTGTATGTGCATCTTCACCTCTATTTACAGTTGCTCTCATTAAAGAATAATTTGGATCTTTTTTATTAAGCCAATAATATTCGTCTAAAACACTTACACCTTCTGTTTCTATTGACGGAATTGAACGGAATAAGTCCCACATACATTCAAAATGGTTATCCATCTCTCTTCCACCACGCATAACATATCCTAAATTGTCATACTTATATCCATCACATGCACCTCCTGGAATTGAGTCTTTTTCAAGAATGTGAACTTTTTCGCCTTTCATCTGTCCATCACGAACTAGAAAACAAGCTGCAGCAAGAGCTCCAAGTCCAGAACCTATAATATATGCTGATTTATCATCAACACCCTCTGGTTTAACAGGTCTTGCAAAAGCTTCATAATTTCCACTACTATAATACATAAAATTTACCTCCTTAGTTTTAATAAATTTATTATAAAAATAAAAATTTATAATTTTCAATAACCAGTTTTTTTACAATGTCAAATTTTTTTACAAATTTGTCTTTTTGTCAAAAAAATATTTATAGAGCTTAGTCTATAAATATTTTATCTATCATTTCTTAAATTATACAAGGCTTTTTTAAAACTTCCATCTAAAATTTTGCTTAACTTTTCTATTATTTCTTTTGGACTTTCCTTCATTCCTTCTTCTATCCAATTCTGAATTAATCCAACAAATGAATATCTATAAAATGTAGCTATAAAAGCTTTATCCCCATCTTTCACCTTTATATCTTCTTTTTTCGCTTCTTCATCGATTACATTCTTCAATAATTTATCAGTCTGCTCATATATAAATTTGTTTACATACTTTCTACTAATTGAATTATATGTGTTTCTCACAAAATCCTTATTATCTAGCGCATAGTTAAAAATACTAATAAATCCCTCTTGCCATTTTTCATATGTATCTTTATCGTGAATAATTGGTTTAATAACCTCATTAGTATATATCCACTCTATCAAATCATACACATCTGTAAAATGATAATAAAAAGTTTGTCTCTTTACTCCACAATCATCTGTTATATCTTTAATAGAGATTTTTGTTAATTCTTTTTGAGACAGCAACTTCTTTAAAGATGTGGCTAATGCTCTTTTCGTAATTTCCGACATACTGTACCTCTTATTCTATAAAATCTAATATATCTTTATATACAAGATTGCTTTCTTTTTCATTTAATATTTCATGTCTCATTCCATCATATAGTTTATTCTGTATATTGTTATAGCCTAGAATTTTTAAAAAATCTTGGCTTTCTAGCCATTTTTCTTTATTCATTATAACAGGATCGTTGCTTCCAGCTATGAACAATATTGGTAAATTTTTATTATTTAACTTCCATCCATTTTTGTCGTAAATATCTATCATCAAACAAAATAAGTTTTGAAACCCATTTGCTGTAAATATAAATCCGCATAATTCATCTTTATCATATTTATTTACAGCGTCTTCATTATCACAAATCCATGAATTTTCAGATTTTTCTTTCTTAGAACTATAGCTTCCAAAAGCAAGCTTTTGTATGAATTTACTCCTGTATTTTTCTCCTTTTAACTTTTCTACAAGTTTTGCAACATTAAAACCTACCTTCGCATATTTATTTCTACTTGGCGAACCACAAACAATTAACTTATCTATATGGTCATCATATTTTTTTATATATTTCCTAACTACCATTGAACCCATACTATGTCCAAATAATATAACAGGTTTATTAGGATATTGTTCCTTCATTAGTTTTGTTATTTGATGTAAATCTTCTACTATATACTCAGCACTATTATCATAAAAATATCCCAAATCATCATTGCTTTTTACACTTTTGCCATGTCCTCTATGGTCGTTTATAACCGTAACATATCCATTCTGTGTTAAATATTCCATGAACTTATAATAACGTTCTTTATGTTCTGCCATGCCATGTGATATTTGAAAAATTCCTTTTATTTCATTTTCGGGTTCAAACACTGTTATATCTAGCTCTAAACCATCACACTCAGATTTTACAGTAAACATTTTCTTATTCACTTATCATTTCTCCTTTCAAACATTTAACAAAAAATTATATATTGTTTATATCATATTGTAACAAAAATTTAAAGCTCTATAATATATTTTTATTCTTTTTACAATGTGTTATTTTTTTGTAAATTTATTTTCCATTTACTTTCAGCCTTTATTTTGCTATAATATTAGTGATATTGACGAATTTAAGGAGGTATTATGTTTAAGTTACATTCCGATTATAAACCTACTGGTGACCAGCCACAGGCAATTGAATATCTATCAAAAGGCATAGAAGAAGGTAAAAAATTTCAAACCCTTCTTGGAGTTACTGGTTCAGGAAAGACTTTTACTATGGCAAATATTATTCAGAAAGTTCAAAGGCCTACTTTAGTTTTAGCTCACAACAAAACATTGGCAGGTCAGCTTTATTCTGAATTTAAGGAGTTCTTTCCTGAAAATAATGTTGAATATTTCGTATCTTATTATGATTATTATCAGCCAGAAGCATACATTCCATCTTCTGATACCTATATTGAAAAGGATTCTTCTGTTAATGATGAGATTGATAAATTACGCCACTCTGCAACAGCTGCATTATTTGAAACAAGAGATGTTATTATAGTTGCCTCTGTTTCTTGTATTTACGGTTTAGGTGACCCTATTGATTACGAACATCTAACTGTTTCTCTTCGTCCTGGAATGAAGATTGAAAGGGATAGTATGTTAAAGAAATTAATAAACATGCAATACTCTAGAAATGAACTAGATTTCAAACGTGGTACTTTCAGGGCAAAAGGAGATATTGTTGAAATATTCCCTTCTGATTACGGTGAAAGTGCTGTTAGAGTTGAGTTCTGGGGTGATGAAGTTGAAAAAATATCGGAGATTAATCCTTTAACAGGAAAGGTTATCGCTTCAAGAAATCACATTATGATATTCCCTAATTCGCACTATGTTACTACTTCAGATAAAATGGAACGTGCTATTACAACTATTGAAGAAGAAATGAAACAACAGGTTGAATATTTCAAGTCACAGGGTAAATTAATTGAAGCACAAAGAATTGAAGAAAGAACAAATTTTGACCTAGAAATGATGAAAGAAACTGGCTTCTGCCAAGGAATAGAGAATTATTCTAGACACATAAGTGGACGTGCTCCAGGCTCTGCCCCATACACTTTGTTTGACTATTTTCCAAAAGATTTCTTGCTTCTTGTAGATGAATCACACGCAACAATTCCTCAGGTTAGAGCTATGTACAACGGCGATAGAGCAAGAAAAGAATCATTAGTAAAGTATGGTTTTAGGCTACCTTCTGCATTTGATAACAGACCTTTGAAATTTGAAGAATTCGAACAAAGAATTAACCAGGTAGTATTCGTTAGTGCAACACCAGCCGAATACGAAATGAGTCATTCTAAGGACAATGTTGTAGAACAAATCATTCGTCCAACTGGACTTCTAGACCCAGAAATTGAAGTAAAACCTGTTACAAATCAAATTGATGATTTAATTACACAAATTCACGATAGAATTGATAAGAACGAAAGAGTTTTGGTTACAACTTTAACTAAAAAAATGGCTGAGGATTTAACAAGCTACCTATCTAGCCTAGACATTAAAGTTAGATATATGCACTCAGATATTAAGGCTTTGGAAAGAATGGACATAATCCGTTCTTTGAGACTTGGTGAATTTGATGTTTTAGTTGGTATAAATCTTCTTCGTGAAGGACTTGATATTCCTGAGGTTTCTCTTGTAGCAATTCTTGACGCAGATAAAGAAGGTTTTCTTCGTTCAGAACGTTCTTTAATTCAAACTATTGGACGTGCAGCAAGAAACACTGATGGAAAAGTTATAATGTACGCAGACGAACTTACAGACTCTATGGATAAAGCAATTACAGAAACAAATAGAAGAAGAAAAATTCAAATGGCGTACAATGAAAAACACGGAATAGTTCCACAAACAATAAAGAAATCTGTAAGAGATACAATTCGTGCAAGCATTGTTGCCGAAGCATCTGAAAAATACGAACTATCATCAGAGGTATCTGTTGAAGATATTATAAATAAACTTACAGAAGAAATGCTTGCTCATGCTGAAAAAATGGAATTTGAAGAAGCAGCAAAATTAAGAGACCAAATAAAAGAACTAGAAAAATCCTTATAAAAACTCGCCTAATGGGGACGTCCCTTCTTAACAAGACTCTGTAGTCCACTCCCATACATTTCCTCCCATATCGTATATGTTATTTACGGCTGTGGTTTGTCCTAATTTTCTCAAAAAAATTATTATTTTTATAAATGGACTAGACATTTTATTTAATTTTGTGTATTATATTAATTAGATTTTATTGAACAAGAGAGGATTGGTTTTATGAGAAAAAATTTAAAAATTGCAATAGTTTTATTAGTTTTTGTATTATCTTTTATATCTGCTCATTCTTATGCAGCAAGTATAAATATGGGGCTTGGTGCAAATAATGTTACTGTTTCTAGTAACGGAGATATTACGGCAGTTTCAAATGAAGTAGTAGGTTCTCCTATACAAGATAATACTATTACAAGTGAATCAAACATTGTTAATGATAACTTGCAAGCTGCAACACAAAATACTGTTGATAATAATACTGAACAATCAACCACAACTCCTGCAACTACTCCATCAGACTCAGCAATTGTAAGTAGTGTTTCTTCATTACCAGAATCTGAATTAGGACTAACAAATATTTTAAATATTTTGCTTATAGCTGTTGGTGTAATTTTAATATTCTTAGCAATTGCAATTTTAATTAGATTAGGAAAAAATTAATTATTTATATAAGGTCTTTGATTTTTCAAAGGCTTTATTTTTTCTATTTTTTTACTGTATATTTTATTTTTTAAGATTAATAATAATTATATAAATATTTTTTCTTTTATTATTTCAAAAGTTTAATTTTTAATACATAAAATCATTTTTTGATTTTATATTTTTATGTATAGGAGGTTATTATGAAAAGAAAAGCTTTATCTATTGTTCTAGCAATATCTGTACTATTTGCTCTATTTTCTGTTCCAGTTCTTGCAAATGATAATGTAGGAAATATGCTAAAAGATGCTGGCAATACTATATCTCGTGGTGCAAAAGATGTTGGAAATGTTGCAGGTACTGCAGTAGAAGGAATTGGAAATGGTATTTCCGACATTGGTACTGGAATTTCTGGTACAGCAAGAGATATGACAAGTGGTACATCTACTAATAATGGAAGTTATACAGCTACTAGAACATCTACTCCTGCCACATTTGCTGGAATGAACGCAAATACTTGGGCTTGGCTAATTGTAGCTGTATTTGGAGCTATAATTATAGGATTTGTTTGGTTTTATGGTCAACAACACCAAACAGAAGAATTTCATTCACAAGACCAATAATTTAATGTTTCTCTTTTCAAAAATATTATTAGTATGTTATAATACTATTAGCATTTTTGAAAGGAGATCATTTTTATTATGATTAAACAAATAGCTAAAAATCCTACCTCAAGACACAATTATGAAATATTAGATACCTTTGAGGCAGGAATTGTACTTACAGGAACAGAAATAAAGTCTATTAGAGCTCGGTAAAGTTAATTTAAAAGATAGTTATGCTTCAATAGAAAATGGCGAAGCATTTGTATATTCAATGCATATTAGTCCTTATGAACACGGAAATATTTATAATAAAGATCCTTTACGTACTAGAAAACTTTTATTAAATAAACGTGAAATTTTTAAGCTTTCTGGAATGATTACTCAAAAAGGATACACTTTAGTTCCTATATCATTATACTTAAAAAATAATATTGTAAAAATGGAACTTGGAATTGGAAAGGGTAAAAAATTATATGATAAGCGCGAAGATTTAAAGAAAAAAGATTCTGATATGTACATAAAAAAACATATGAATGATTAATTTCATCCATATGTTTTTTCTTATTCCTCTCGCAAATGTCTACTTGCATCTTTATCCTTTTTGTTTATTAGGAGCATTTCTTCTATGATGTACTTATCAATCTTTTGGCTTTGCTTTAGTATTTTATCATAGTTAGCCCCTTGAATGATTAGTGCTTCGAGCTTTGCAATGTCTTTTAATCTTAAAAGCTTTGTATTTTTCATACTCATCAACTCCCTGCAAATATCATAGCACAAATTGTTCTAATATTTTGTCGAAACGTGTCGACTAATTAAAATTTTTTAAAAATTTCTTCTATTTTTTGAAAAATAAATCATAAAGCCAATTATTATTGCAAAAATTGCTGTAAATATATAAGGAATTTTGTCTCCTGTTTGTGGAATTTTGTCTGGTGCCACTGTATTATCAACTGTGTTTTCTGGCTTTTTTGTTTCTTTAGTTAATTTTACACTTGGTGAATCTTTAGAAGTTTCTGTTTGATCTTTACCGTCAGTATCTGTATATTTTACATCAACTTTTTCGTTCGTAGGAGTAACTACATTTAGTATGTTTTCATTAAATTTTTCTTTTAAAGTAAGCTTATATTTAAAACTTGCGGTTTTTCCAGCTTCTAATGTTTCTATGTTCCAAGTAATACTATTATTTTCTTTGTTTACAGTTGCTGTAACCTCTCCTACATTTGCCTTTTCTATAATTTCAAAATCATAATTTTCTATTATATTAGCAGGAAAATAATCTATAACACTAATATTTTTTATTTCATTCTTCTTTACTTTTCTAACATCTGAATAAACATTTTTTGTAATTGTATTAGTAACATTAGCATCTGTTACATAATAGAATTTGCCATAATTTGGTGTTTCTTGTGTTCCAAATATTGCTTCAGCTAAGTCTTTGTATGTTTTACCTGCTGCGTCACTAGATACTGCTCCTGTTGGGTCTGGTTGATAACTTGAGTTAACACCAGTCATTACTGTAACTAAATTTATTTCTGCTGTTTTTAAAGTACTTAAAGTTGCTTTAGTTTTAGTTGTAACCTCTCCTCCATATGTGCTTGTTGGTCCTCCAACTGCAGTGTTTGGAACTCCGTCTGTTAATAATATAAAATATTTGTTAAGAGTTGTATCTGCAGAAACATTAGCTTTTGCAACTTGTATACCTGCATCTATATCCGTTCTTACACCAGTTGTTTGAATACCATTTATTGCTGTTTTTATTGTGTCTATATCTGATGATGGCTTAATCACAAGAGAAGCATCTTCTAGAGTTCCCTCTTTGCTGATTTCTGAATTTGTTGAAAAACTTACAACTCCAATTTTAGTACTTGGTTGTTCTGTTAGTATTTTTTCTGCTAAATCAATAGCAGCAGTAAACACAGCTTGTTTTCTTGTAGTTCCATCTTCTAATTTATTGTCAGACATGCTCTTTGAGTTATCTATTATTAAGAAAATTTCTGATGGTTCTATTGTTTCTTCAACACTTTTTTTGTTAGTTACATCAATTTGTAATACAATTTCTTTCTTAGGATTATCTACAGAAATTAACTTTTTTATTAACTCTCCATCTTCTCCCATTTTAATATCACAAATAGTATCTGATACTTTAGATAAAGTAACATCTTCATTTGCCGCAAATGCAACAGTAGTCATTAGCATTATTAATATTAGAGTAATTACACTCATTAACTTTAATTTTTGATTCATTTTTATTCATCCTTTCGTTTTTATTTTGATATTATTCTATAACTTTTATTCATATATTTCAACACAAATAACAAAATTTATGTATATTAAGAATATATTTCGAAATACCTCGCAGTCGACCAAACGAGCTTTGCGAGTGCGAACTGGAGCAATTCTTCAAGTTCTTTTGAGATTGAATTTCTATCGCAAATATAAGAAATATATTCGAAATTGCAATAAAATTTAATATACTTAAATTGAAAATATATTTCGAAATACCGCGCAGTCGACCAAACGAGCTTTGCGAGTGCGAACTGGAGCAATTCTTCAAGCCCCTTTGGGATTGAATTGCGACCGCAAGGATGAGAAATATATTGGAAATTAAGTATATTAAATTTTATATAGATTTACTAAAATTCAATCGCCCCTCCATAGTCATTTACCTGCAATCCTTCAAAGTTTACTAATTCTAGATTATGCCTATTCAAATGCTCAATTATTTGCTGTTTCGACTTTAATTTTTCTATATCTCCAAATAACACAAATTTATTGTCAAAAACGAAACTTGCTCCACCTATAAAACCTTGCATATTACTTGTATTTCCATTTTTATCTAATAATTTTATATTTGGCTCCTCTATATATGTTACTTCTATATTTTTTTCTTTCAATTTTTTGTAAATTTCTTTGTCTGTTGTTATACAAGAATTCTTACCTGTTACAGCAATTGAACATTTAGTATAACCTTGTTTTACAATTATGTTAGGATTTATTGTTATGTCTGTAAATTTGCTACCTATAATATTTTCTCCTATTTGACAAGCATTATAAGCTACATCTTTTGGATACTGTCTCTCTATCTTAGACGTTCCAACTAAAAATTCTTTTTTTATAATAGGGCTATTGGGTGCACATATTATTTTATCTTTTATTTTGCAGTAAAAAATATCTGAATGTCCTGATATTTCGTCATATACGCCGTCAAATAAAGGTATTTTTATTACTTGAAAATACCTTGATAAATATTCATATTCTTGTTTTCTAATTCTTACATCTATTAAAAGCTTTTTCATTTTTAGCTCATTTCTTTCTTATTTTTATTTAATTATTACAGTTAAAATAAATCTGTATACCTAAATCATTGTAAAGAACCTTATTTTTAGTAATACAGGATTTTAGTAACAAATTGTGCAATATAATTTATGTATAAAATCCCACACCTGGCTTACTAATGTTACAGATGTGAGATTTTTATTGTTTTATTATTTTTCTTGTAGCTTACAGTAGCTTTTTTTACCTTTTCTGAGAATTGCTTCTTTTTCTAACATTTCTTTTGATATTTTTAAACTAATATCTGTTATTTTTTCATCGTTTAATGTTATTCCGCCTTGAGCAATTAATGTTTTTGCTTGTCCTTTAGAACTTGCAAAACCTGCTAAAATTATAGCATCTAATATAGAAGAATTTTCTTCTATTTGAACTGTAGGCATATTGTCTGTATTTCCTGCTCCTTCGAACAATGCTGTAGCAGCTTCTTGTGCTTTATTTGCAGCAGCTTCACCATGAACTAGTTTTGTTATTTCGTATGCAGCTACTTTTTTAGCTTCATTTATTTTTTCGCCTTCTACATGTGTAAGTTCTTCTATTTTTTCTATTGGTAAGAATGTAAGCATTTTTAGTACATTTTCAACTTCACTATCTCCAATATTTCTCCAATATTGATAAAATTCATATGGTGATGTTTTTTCTGCATCTAGCCATAATGCTCCTTTTTCTGTTTTTCCCATTTTCTTTCCTTCTTTTGTTGTAAGAAGTCTAAATGTTAAACCAAATGAATCATCATGTCCAACTTTTCTAATTAAGTTTACTCCACCAATTATGTTAGACCATTGGTCATTTCCACCCATTTCTAGTTTACAGCCATATTCATTATATAAATGTAAAAAGTCATATGATTGCATTAGCATATAGCCCATTTCGAAAAATGTAAGTCCTGTATCCATTCTGTTTTTATAGCAGTCTGCTGCAAGCATTCTATTTACAGAAAATAAAGATCCAATCTCTCTCATAAAGTCAACATATTTTAAATTTAATAGCCAATCTGCATTGTTTACAACTATTGCTGCATTTTCTCCCTCAAAGCTTACAAATTTTTCGAGTTGTTTTTTACAGCATTCAACATTATGATTTATTTCTTCTCTTGACATCATTCTTCTCATATCTGTTTTACCTGATGGGTCACCTATTGTAACTGTTCCTCCACCAACTAAAATTATTGGTCTATGTCCTGCTTTTTGCATATAAGAAGCAACCATCATAGAAACAAAATGTCCTACATGTAAGCTGTCTGCAGTAGGGTCAAATCCTATATAAAATGGTACACATTTATTTTCTTCTAATAACTTTCTTAAATTTTCTTCGTCTGTAATTTGTTCTATATATCCTCTTTGCTCTAATGTATCTAGTACATTCATTTATATCATTCCTTCCATAATTAAACATTTTAACGGTTAAATTATACCATTTGCTCCTTTAAAAAGCAATATTTCTTATTTTATTAATTTTTTAAGATCTTCTCTTGTAAATTCATATTTTTTATTGCAGAAGTTGCATACTATTTCTATTTTTTCTTCTTCTTTTATTATTGTTTCTAATTCATCTTTTCCTATTGCAATTAGACCTTTTTCGCATTTTTCTTTTGAACAGTTGCATTTATATTCTGGATGTATTTCTTCTAGTACTTCTATGTTTTCATCACCTGTAACTGTTTTTGCTATTTCCTCTAAAGTTTTGTTTTCGTCTAGCATTTTGCTAATTGGTTCTATATTTTTTAAGCTTTCTTCTATTTTTTCTATTATTTCTTCTGTTGCATCTGGCATTAAAGATAATTTATAGCCTCCTGCTGCTCTTATTCCGTTTTTATCTACTAAAACTCCTAATGCTATTACACTTGGTGTTTGCTCTGATGTTGCAAAGTAATTTGTAAAGTCTTCTGCTATTTCTCCGCTAACAATTGGAGTCATTCCAGAATATGGTTTTCCCATTCCTAAATCTTTTATTATGTATAACATTCCTTCTTTTCCAACTGCTGTTCCAACATCTAGTTTACCGTTTTCTTTATTTAGCGGTATGTCTACTTGTGGATTTGCAACATAGCCTTTTACGTTTCCATTTGATTCTGCAACAGCTGTAAGCATTCCAAGTGGTCCATTTCCTTTTATTTGGTTTGTTATAGAACCTTTATCTGTTTTTGTTTCGTATCCCATTATGCTTGTTATTGTAAGTAGTCTTCCAAGTGCTGCAGATGCTACTGGGCTTAAGTCGTGTACTCTTCTTGCCTCTTCTACCATATTTGTAGAAGATATGCATTTTATGCTTACTTTGCCTTCATAAGCTAAACAATCTATTAATCTATTTTCCATTATTATTTTCCTTTCTTATATTTTTGTAAATTTTGCTACAAAGAATCCTTCCATTTCTTTAGATGGTAGTATTCTTAATGATTTTTCTACATTCTTATTTAAATCTTTGCTATTTCCTGGTACAGCTTGTTTTATTTCCAAATCTATTTTTTCTTGTTTTAAATTAAAGTTTGCAAGTGCCCAGTCTAATATTTGTTCGTTTTCTATTTTATTTAAGGTACAAGTTGAATAGCAAAGTGTTCCGCCTGGTTTTAAGGCTTTATACGCACTTTCGAATAGCTTTTTTTGTAGTTTAGCTAGGTCATTTACTGTTTTTTCTGACCATTGCTTGTAACTTTGAACATTATAAATTGTAAATCTGCCTTCTCCGCTACAAGGTGCATCTAGTAATACTTTATCAAATTGTTCTTGATATTTTTCTCCTAACTTTTCCCCTCTTTCATTTATAACTTCTACAATGTTTGCTCCTTGCATTTCTACATTATATTTTAATCTTTCACATCTAAGCTTGTCTAACTCGTTTGCCAAAATGTAGCCTTTTCCATTCATTATATATGCCATTTGGGTTGTTTTTCCACCTGGTGCTGCTGTTAAGTCTAATACTTTTTCTCCTTCTTTTGGGTTTAGAACGAGTGGCGGAACCATACTTGGTAAACTTTGTAAATATATTTTTCCTTCTTTGTATATCTCTAATTTTTGTATGTCTTTTTCTGTTGCGTTTTTTATTACCAAAGCATCTTTATACCATAAAACTCTTTCAAATTTTATATTTATGTCTTTAAAATATCTCATTAAATCTTGTATATTATATTTTAAATTGTTTACCCTTAATGTTGTATATCTTTTTTCTGCTATGCCTCTTAATATGTTATCAACCGTTCCTGGCGAGAACATATCATATAAATTTTCTATAAATTTTTCTGGTAGTCTGCTTTTTATTTGTGTTATTCCTGCCATTATTTAAAAGCTCCTTTTTACGATATTTGTTATTATACCATAAACTTCGGAGCTTTTAAACCTTTTATTCTATTTTATTACTTTTTCTGCATATGAATTGTTAACTATTTTGCTATATGGTGCTTTTGTTTCTAGTTCTCCCGCTTCTGTCATTATTAATTGTAGTTTGTCGAATGCAGCCTCAGATAAAACTGGAGTTTCGTTCCAAGCGTCTATGTCTTTATAGCTTTGAACTGATTTTTCTAATGATTCTACGGATGTGCTTGGAAAATAGCTTTGTATTGCTTCTGCTACCTCTTTTGCAGAGTGTTCTTTTACCCATTTTTGACCCTTATATACTGCTCTTGTAAATCCTTCTATTACATCGCTATTTTTTTCTATATAGCTCTTCTTAGCACAGTAAGCAGTATATGGTACTTCTCCTGCTGCTTCTCCAACAGATGCTACCACATATCCTTTTCCTTCTGCTTCTGTCATTGATGCTGTTGGTTCAAATAATGTAACATATTCAGCATTTCCACCAGCAAATGCTCCTGCCATTAAGTCAAATTGAATACTGTCGTCTAGTGTTAAGTCTGTTTGTGGATTTAGTCCATTTTGTTTTATAACATATTCCAATGTCATATATGGAACTCCACCTTTTCTTCCTGGTATTACTGTTTTTCCTTTTAAATCTTGCCAAGAGAAGTTATCTGTTTTGTTTTTGCTAACTAAGAATGAGCCATCCCTTTTTGTTAATTGACCAAATACTTCTACATAGTCTTCTTTTCCTTCATTATAAACATATATTGCAGCTTCTGGTCCACATAGTCCTATATCACTTTGACCTGCTAAGATAGATGTCATTACTTTATCTGCTCCTTGACCTGTTGTAATTTCTAGTTTTAGACCTTCTTCTTCAAAAAATCCTTTTGCAATTGCTGCATATTGTGGGGCATAAAATACTGATCTTGTAACTTCGTTTAATTGAATAGTTTTTAGCTCTGCTTGTTCTTGCTTTTTATGTGTCGTGAAATAATAAATGCTAAATGCAATTATTATAATAAGTATTACAGCTATAACACCTGCTATAATTTTCTTCATAAAATTTTCCTTCCTTTCTTTTTTATGGCTTCTGCCATTTATAAAATATATTATGAAGAAAAAGGTAATTATGTGAATTTATAATTTTAAAGTTACTGTAATTTTGGAACTGCTATATTATATTAGAAATAACACATTGGAAAAAAATATTCTAGACGAAACTCGAATAACTCATTTAAAATTGATGATTTATAATTTTATAATGAGTTTGAAGATGTTTCGTCGACGAATATTCTTTTTACAATTGTGTTATTTCTGATTCATCATATTTCTTTAAAAGTATTTATAAGCCTATTTCACAACTTTCTTTTCTAGTAATACTATTGTCTCATACATTAGTGCTGCAACTACTGCTAGTATTATTACGCTGGTCATTACTAAGTCTAGTTTAAATACTTGGCCTCCATATACAATTAAGTAGCCAAGTCCTCCTTTAGATACTAAAAATTCTCCAGATATTACACCTACAAGTGAAAGTCCTATGTTGACTTTTAGTGTATTAAATAATGTAGAAATGTTTGCTGGTATTACTACTTTTGTTAGTATTTGAAATTTATTTGCATTAAAGGTTTGGGCCATTCTTATTTTTTCTTTATCTGTATTTATTAATCCATTTAATATGTCTAGTATTGTTACAATTAGTGATATTGCAAGTGCCATAACTATTATTGCTGGCATTCCTGCACCAACCCATATAATTATTACTGGTCCTAATGCTACTTTTGGAAGTGCATTTAATATTACTAAAAATGGCTGAGCTACTTTAGAAATAAATGGTGACCACCATAGTATTATTGCAATTATTGTTCCCATTGTTGTTCCAAGTAAGAATCCTACTAGTGTTTCTATACAAGTTATTTTTAAGTGCCTTAATAAATCATTTGATGTTAAATTTAAAAATGTTTTTACAATTCTTGAAGGTTGACTCGTTATAAAACTATCTATTTTTCCTAATCTTGCAAGTATTTCCCATATAGCAATAAATGCAATTACTATTAATATTTGAGTTATAAAAATTTCGGCTTTATTTAGTTTAATTTTCTTTAAATATTTTTTTCTGTCATCAGACATAATAATTTTTTCTATTTTATTTTTGCGCTGCTTTATCATATTTTTCAAGCTCCCTCCACATTAAATTAAAATATTTACTAAACTTTGGATTTTCTCTACAGTTTAGCGGAGTTCTATTTTCCATTTCGAAGTTTATTCTATAAATTGTTTTTACTGTTGCAGGTCTATTACTTAAAACAATTACCCTATCAGACATACTAATTGCCTCAGATATATCGTGTGTTACCATTATTGTTGTTATATTTTCCTGTTTCAAAATTTTGTATATATCTTCTGTTACCATAAGCCTTGTTTGATAATCTAATGCTGAAAATGCTTCGTCTAATAGTAAAACCTTTGGTCTAATTGCAAGTGTTCTAATTAAGGCAACTCTTTGTCTCATTCCTCCAGAAAGCTGGTTTGGATATTTATCTTTAAATTCGTATAAACCATATTTTTTTAATAGCTTATTTACATATTCTTTATTTTCTTCTGTTAATGACTTTTGAATTTCTAAACCTAATAGTACATTTTTGTATATAGTTCTCCATTCTAACAGGTTATCTTTTTGCAACATATATCCTATTTTTCCATCTATGTATATTGTTCCATTTGTTTTTGACTCTAAATTTGCTATAATTGATAAAAGCGTGGATTTTCCACATCCACTTGGCCCTATTATACTTACAAACTCTCCTTCTTGAACTTCAAAATTTATGTTTTTTAATGCTTCAATTTCACCATTTTTTGCCTGATATGTTTTGCTAATATTCCTTACTTTTAATATTTTCTTTTTTTCATCTATATTATCCAAAATTATCCCTCCATTTAATGGTTTTATTATATTTTATGTTTACTATGGTTTTTAAGTGATATTAAAAGTAAAAAATAGAGTATCTACTTTTTTACCGTAGATACTCTAATTGTTGGCATTATAGTTATTTTCTTAATTTTTTAATCTTTTCCGTTTATTTTTAATAGTTTGAATAATTCTACAATTATTATTGGTGCTATTACTAACAATATTGTTTCAATTATGTTTTGTACTGGCAATAATGGAATGCTGAATATTGCTCTTAATGCAGGAACTGCTAAAATTACTATCATTAATAAACTTGAAATTCCTATTGCACCAAATAGCTGTTTATTTCCACCTATTCCTGTTTTAAAGATTGATTCTTTGTTGTTTCTTATATTGAATACATGTATTAATTCTGAGAATGCAAGTACTATAAATGTCATTGTTTGACCAATTTCTATTTTTACTTGCTCTTCTGTTAATCCTTCTATTACTGGAACATTTTTTGTAGAAATTCCTATTATAAATGCAGCAAGTGATAATAGCCCTATCATTATTCCTTGGTAGGTAATTCTCCAGGTCATTCCTTTTGTAAAAATACCTTTGTCTTTTTGTATTGGCTTTCTTTGCATTACATCATTATTGGCTGGATCAAATGCGAGTGCTAATGCTGGAAGCGAGTCTGTTACAAGGTTTATCCATAAAATATGGATTGGAAGGAGTGTTTCTATCATTCCGACTGGTATTCCAAATTTGTTTGATAAATATGGTGTTAATAAAATTGCTAAGAATAGTACAACAACTTCTCCTACGTTGCTAGATAATAAAAATTGAATTGCTTTTAATATGTTGTCATATATTCTTCTGCCTTCTTCTACTGCAGATACTACTGTTGCAAAATTGTCATCTGTTAAAATTACATCTGCTGCTTCTTTTGCAACATCTGTTCCAACCATTCCCATACTGCAGCCTATGTCTGCTGTTTTTAGTGCTGGAGCATCATTTACTCCATCTCCAGTCATTGCTACAACTTGACCGTGTGACTGCCAAGCTTTTACAATTTTTACTTTATGTTCTGGTGCCACTCTTGCATACACTCTAATGTTTTCTACTTTTTTTGCTAGCTCTTCGTCTGTCATTTTAGAAAGTTCTGCACCTGTTATGGCTTCTTGTCCTTCTTCTAATATTCCTAGTTCTTTTGCAATGGCAACCGCTGTTGTTTTATGGTCTCCTGTAATCATTACTGTTTTTATTCCAGCTGTTTTACATTTCTCAACTGCAAGTTTTGCTTCTTCTCTTGGTGGATCTATCATTCCCACCATACCAACATATATAAGGTTGTTTTCTATTTTTTCTCCTTCTTTTGGCATATGGTCTAGTTCTTTATAAGCCATAGCAAGTACTCTTAAAGCTTTTTCTGCAAGTTTATCATTTGCCTCGTCTATGTCTTTTTTATGCTCTTCTATATTCTCTTTTATTTCTCCATTTATTTGATATTTGCTGCATTTTTCTAATAATTCGTCTACTCCACCTTTTGTGTATACAACAAATTTGTTTTCAGAAATTTTATGAACTGTTGTCATTAACTTTCTTTCTGAATCGAATGGAATTTCATATACTCTTGGCATCTGATCAAATGCTGCAGGTGTAAAGTCTAACTTAAATCCCATATCTACTAGTGCTGTTTCTGTTGGATCACCTGTTAGTTTATTGTTTTCTCCAACCTTTGTGTCGTTGCATAACATAGATATATACACTAATTTTTCTAGTTCTTCATTTGGAATATTGGTATTTATTTCTTCTATATTTTGAATTTTTCCATTAAAGAATAGCTTTTGAACTGTCATTTGATTTTTTGTAAGTGTTCCAGTTTTATCTGAACAAATTACAGATGCACTTCCAAGTGTTTCAACAGCAGGTAATTTTTTTACAATTGCATGTTTTTTTACCATTCTTTGAACACCAATTGCAAGAACAATTGTAGAAACTGCTGCTAATCCTTCTGGAATAACTGCAACTGCTAAACTTACGGCTGTCATGAACATATCTAGTGCCTGTTTTCCTTGAAGCATTCCAATTATGAATATTACAACACATATTACAAGTGAAGCAATTCCCAATGTTTTTCCTAGTTTATTTAATCTTTGTTGTAGAGGCGTATCTGCTTTTTCTGTATCATTTAAAATTCCTGCAATTTTTCCTACCTCTGTATTCATACCAGTTTCTACAACAATTCCTTTTCCCCTGCCATATGTAATTAGGCTAGAAGAAAATACCATATTTGTTCTATCTCCAACTGCTACTTCTGTATCGGTTATTGTATTTGCATATTTATCTGTTGGCACAGATTCCCCTGTAAGTGATGACTCTTGTGATTTTAAATTTACAGCTTCTATTAATCTTATATCAGCTGGAACATAGTCTCCTGTTTCTAAAACAACCACATCTCCTGGTACTAAGTCTTTAGATGGAACCACTTGCAATTTTCCATCTCTTATAACTTTTGCAGAATACGAGCTCATTTTTTTCAATGCTTCTAACGATTTTTCTGCCTTGTCTTCCTGTGCAACACCTATAATTGCATTTACAATTACAACAATCATTATGATTATTGAATCTGTAATCCCTTCTCCTTGCATATATCCAACAGCTCCAGAAATTACTGCTGCTATAATAAGTACAATAATCATAAAATCTTTAAATTGTTCTAAAAACTTTATAAATAAAGGTGTTTTTTTAGCAGATTTTAGTTCATTTAAACCATATTCTGCCTTTCTTTTATTTACTTCTTCATCTAAAAGTCCAACTGTTTTACTAGATTCTAATTTTTTCTCTACTTCTTCTGTGGATAAATTAAACCAATTTTTCATAAATAATCCATTCCTTTCTCCATAAAACTAAGTTTTCTATTATTATGTGCAAAAAAACAAGACTTAAAAGAAATTTGCTCATTTTTTTGTAAATTTCTTTAAAAGTCTTGCTTACCAAGTTGGTTACTAGCCATGCTTTATAGCCGTGATGTTGACTAGTAGTTTTTAAGCTACTCCCTTTTAATTTATAAATATGTTATCATTTAAATCCTTAAAAATCAAGCGAAAAATTAATTATTTTATTATATGTTTCTATGGCAAAATTATCTGTCATTCTTCATCAAAACAGTTATAATATCAAGGTCTTTGAGGTTTATGCCTCTTATTCCCCCTACTTTTCAGTTTTCTCGTAATCCTATGTAATTGTTTATACATAATGTTTTCAGGTTTTTGCGGTTATAATATATAACCTCCTATACTTTTTGTTACTTTTTATTATTTAATCTATTTGCTTCAATAATCAGTTTATCAAAATCCGAAACTATCTTTTGATTTTTATTAAATTCATTATACTCTTTTTCCGCCTTTTCTTCTGCCTGTTTTCTTGAAATTTTTCCATTATCTTTTAAAATATCATATTTTCTAAATTCCAAAAATTCATTTATACTTTTTGCAAATTCTTCCATAGTAAATGTGTTTTCTCTTTCTACTAGGTCTTCTATATAATCAAAATATCCTGAAACCGTTCTCTCTAATCTTTTTATTTGTTTTTCATCTAGATAGTTTTTAGCAATCATTACATCTGATTTTAATATTCTTCCATCTGGTGAATTTTTCCAAGTAGTTAATCCCATATTTTCTTTAGTATGATCTGCTTTTTGATATATAATTTCTGCAGCTGTATTACCTGTAATTGCATAATGAAATTTGTTTTGAACGGTTGCATAAAATCTTTGAGTTTACTCTATATCCAACGGCTATAATTACATCTAAACTATAAAATGATATTTCTCTTGAAACCTCTCTGTTTCCTTCTTTCTGAACTGTTCGAATTTTTCGAATAGTTCGATTTTCTTCTAATTCATGTGTTTCAAAAATTTCTTTTAAATGATAATTTATTGTGTTCACTTCTACTTCAAATAATTTTGACATTGATTTTTGAGTTAACCAAAAATCTTCATTATCATATAAAACTTCTACAGAAACATTATCATTATTTTGACTTTGGTATATGATTAAATCTTTTAAATTTTCTATTGGATTCATTTATACTCTCATCCCTTCTCTTTATATCTCTATAACTTGTAATTTATCTAACAAGTTTCTCTATCGAATTGTATTCATCTCCACTTATTTG
>OLGZ01000594.1_pt1 | contig 27324 bp, 22 predicted proteins | sample 1605981 | NCBI WGS metagenome assembly OLGZ01 (sample SAMN03283291) | human gut metagenome | biome: human-associated habitat; material: feces | host: Homo sapiens | place: Peru | collected 2012 | reverse complement strand
CAAAACTTCAATGACAAGAAATTAACATAAAGATGACTATGCACCTAAAGCATAGCGAATGGAATACGCTATGTGGAAAATTTTAGGGATGGTGTGATGGTGTATTATATGGTGTGTAAATTAATTTTTACATGCCATATAATACACCATCTTCTTTATTTGAACTTCAATTTTTTAATGCAATTTATTTTTTTAATGCAGTTATATTTTAAATTTTAATGAAGTTTTATAAATAACTAATCAAAAATAATAAAAGATAATAAAAATAGAAAATTAAAAATAGTAAAATTTAATAAAACATAATAAAATTAAAAAATATGGAGTGGGTAGCGGGAATCGAACCCGCACTATTGGGTCGGAAGCACAACATTCTACCACTAAATTATACCCACAAGTACAATAAAAGGATACCATAAAAATTGCGAAAATACAATATAAAAAAGTAAACAAATTTATCAAAATTAAAACAAAAATATGGAAATATACCATCTAATGTGATATAGTATAAAAGAAAAAATAGGACTATAGACAAAAGAAGGGAAAACATAATAATGCCAGATAATAGATTATTAATAATAGATGGAAACAGCATAATGAATAGAGCTTTTTATGGAATTATGAGCTCTAAGTCGTTAATGTCTGCAGACGGAACATATACAAATGCAATATATGGATTTTTAGCAATTTTATTCAAAGAGTTAGACGATTTAAATCCAGATTATATTGCGGTTGCATTTGACTTAAAAGCACCAACCCATAGACATAAAATGTATGCAGATTATAAAGGCACAAGACATGGTATGCCAGAAGAACTTGCACAACAGATGCCGATTATAAAAGAAATTCTAAGAGATATGAATATTACAATAATAGAAAGAGAAGGCTATGAGGCAGATGATGTTTTAGGTACTATTTCTAAACAAGCTGAAAGAGAAGGAATTGATACAACAATTCTTTCGGGAGATAGAGACACATTCCAACTTGCAAGTAAGCATATTACAATTAGAATTCCAAGAACGAAGATGGGAAAAACAGAAACAGAAGATTATAACGAAGCTAAAATAGAGGAAGAATATGGTGTGGAGCCAGTTCAATTAATAGAAGTAAAAGGTTTAATGGGAGATACATCTGATAATATTCCAGGAGTACCAGGAGTTGGAGAAAAAACAGCTTTAAAATTAATTAAAGAATATCAAAATATAGATAATTTATACGAGAAATTAGAAGCTGGAACAGCAGATGTAAAAGGAGCTTTAAAGACAAAGCTGGAAAATGGTAAAGAATCTGCTATAATGTCTAGAACTTTGGGAACTATTTTATTAGATGCACCATTGGGAGTAAAAATAGAAGAGCTAAAAAAGAAAGAATGGAATAAAGAAGCGGTAACAAATAAATTTAAAGAGCTTAGATTTAACAGATATATAGAAAGATTTAATCTAAGTGGAGCAGGAGAAGGAAAGAAGAAAAAGAAGTTAGAAGACTTTTTCAAACTAAAAGAATTAGATATAACAAGTAAAGAGCTAAATGAAGAATTGGAACACATAAAAAATGAAAAAAGATTTACTTATTATTTTGAAAAAACAGATGGACAAGGTTATGGTAATTCGATAATAAAGCAAGAAATAAAATCTATATGCTTTGTAGGAAAAGACAAAAATACAATAGTTTATGTTCCAATAGATGCTAAAAATGAAAATTGTATTAAATTTTTATCAGAAATATTTGAGAGTAAAGAAATAAATAAAATTGGTTATAAAATAAAACCAGATTTTATAATGCTTAAAGAACTTGGTATAGAATATAATAATATAAAATATGATGCAGAAATTGCAGGATATAACTTGAATCCAACAGATAAGAACACAATAGAAGAAATGAGTTTAAAATATTTAGAAATAGACATAAGCGAAATTCTAGAACAAGAGTTTAAAGGAGCTATTAAGGAAGATACAAAACAAATAAATTTATTTGATACAATGCAAGAAAACGATAAAACTCAAGAAGAAACTCAAAGAAAAACAAAGCTTACAAAGGGATTATACTGCTATGTAATAGAAGAGCTAGAAAAAATAACTGTAAAAAAATTAGCTGAAGAACAAATATTAGCATTATTTAACAATATAGAAATGCCTCTTCTTCCAGTACTTGCAGAAATGCAATTTAATGGTATGTTAGTAGATAGACAAGAATTAATAAATTTAGGAGTTGGACTAAAAGAACAATTAGAACAACTAACAAAAGAAATATATGACCTTTGCGGAGAAGAATTTAATATAAATTCACATCAACAGCTAGGAAAAATTTTGTTCGAAAAACTACAATTACCAGTCTATAAAAAGACTAAAAATGGATATACAACAGATGTTGATGTATTAGAAAAACTAAAAGACAAACACCCAGTAATAGAAAAAATATTAGAATATAGAACGCTTACAAAATTAAATTCAACATATATAGAAGGTTTGATGCCATATATAAATGAAAAAACAAGTAAAATACATTCAAGCTTTCATCAAACAATTACAGCAACTGGAAGAATAAGTAGTACAGAACCAAATTTGCAAAATATTCCAACAAGAGCTGAACTTGGAAAACAAATAAGAAAAGCGTTTAAACCAGCAGAAGGAAATGTTTACATAGATGCAGATTATTCTCAAGTAGAATTAAGAGTACTTGCACATATATCACAAGATGAAAATATGACATATGCATTTAAACACGGAGAAGATATACATAGACAAGTAGCCTCTAAAATATTGAATATACCAATGGAAGAAGTTACAAAAGAGCAGCGTTCATCTGCAAAGGCTGTAAATTTTGGAATTGTTTATGGAATAAGCGATTATGGTTTAGCAAATCAAATTGGAGTAAGCAATAAAGAAGCAAAAGAATATATAAGTCAATATTTAGAAAAATATAGTGGAATAAAACAGTTTATGGCCGATATAGTAGAAAGTGCAAAAGAAAAAGGCTATGTAGAAACGTTATTTGGACGTAGAAGATATGTTCCAGAAATAAAATCTAATAACTATATGGTAAGACAATTTGGAGCAAGAGTTGCAATGAATACACCAATACAGGGAACAGCAGCAGATATAATGAAAATTGCAATGATAAATGTATATAAAACATTAAAAGAAGAAAAAATAGAAGCAAAAATAGTGTTACAAATACATGATGAGTTGTTACTGGAAGTAAAAGAAGAAGATAAAGAAAAGGCAGAAAAAATTTTAAAAGACTGTATGGAAAATGCAAAACAATTAAGTGTGCCATTAGAAGTTGAAGTATCTGAGGGCAGCGATTGGTACGAAGTAAAATAACTAAAGGAGAGAAATTTGAAAACTATATATAAAATTATTGCAGTAATTGCAATTCTAGTAATAGTAGTAATTATTATTGCTAAAGTATTTAATATAGAACAAATAATTTTACAAAATATATATCCTAAAAAATACGAAGAATACGTAGAAAAATATGCAGAAGAAAATAATATAGATCCATTATTAATATTTTCTATAATAAAAGCAGAAAGCAACTTTAAAGAAAATGCGGAATCTTCTAGTGGGGCTGTAGGCCTAATGCAGCTTATGGAAGAAACTGCAAAAGAAATTGCAGAAAGTATGGATGAGCCAATATTAGAAAAAGAAGACTTAAAAGAAGCGGAAACTAACATAAAAATTGGAATAAAATATTATTCAATACTACAAAAAAATTATGATGGTAATATGCTTCTAGCTTTAACTGCATATAATGCTGGAATAGGAAATGTAAATACATGGATTAAAAGTGGAATAATAAAAAGTGACGGAAGTGACATAGAAAATATTCCATATAAAGAAACAAATATGTATGTAAGAAAAATTATAAGAAACTATAAAATGTATAATAAAATTTATACTAAAAATGATTCTTATTAAAAAGGATGGCACATATGAAAACTAAAAAAGTAAGTATAAGTATATTTCAAATATTCATTGCAATAATTGTTATTGCAATAATAATAGTAGTGATAGCCGTTATAAGAAATATTACGAATAAAAGTGGAAGTATTCCTAAAGAAGAACAATTTGCTGGAAGCGGAAGTGTAGAAGATCCGTATCAAATTTTATCTGAAGAAGACTTACAAAAATTATATGAAAGCATACTAAAAGGTGAGTCGTATCAGGGCAAAAGTTTTAAACTAATAAACAAATTAGAACTAAGTAAAGAATTAAATCATAATATTAAAACTACTGCAAAACCAATATTTGAAGGAGTTTTTGATGGAAATGGAAAAACTATAACAGGGCTAGTTATAAATATAGACACATCTGTAATAGAAGAAAACTATGGATTATTTGGAATTAATAAAGGAACAATAAACAATTTAAGAGTAATTGGTCAGATTAATGTAAATGAAGACTTAGAAAATTCTAAAATAGATGTAGGAATTTTAGCAGGCATAAATGAAGGAACAATCTCTTCTTGCAAAGTTGAAGGCTCTATCAAAGCTAACGTAAATAATGCAGACACTACGGTAAAAATTGGTGGAATTGCAGGTATAAATAAAGGTAAAATAGAAAATTCTTCTAGTAGTACTAATATAAATTCAAATCAACAAAAAGGTGGAATAATAGCTTTAAATGAAAAAAATAGTGAAATAATAAATTGTGCTAATAATGGAGAAATAATAGAAAACACATCTAGCAACTATTATACGGCTGGAATTTGTGCAGAAAACATATTAGGCAAGATTACATCATGTAACAATAATGGAAGAATACAAGGAAAATTAGCAGGTGGAATTGCAGGAAACACAACTGGGAATATTACATCATGTCAAAATACGGCAGAGATTAGTAACTTAGATGAAAAATCTAACAATGATGAAATTTCTGCAGGGATTGTGGCTATGGTCCAAAGTGCAATAATAGAGAATTGTAAAAATACTGGAAAAATATATGGACTAACAGATATAGCTGGAATTGCAGGAAAAAATAATGGAAATATAGTACAAGCTACAAATGAAGGCGAAATATTAAAACAAGAAGAGGTAATAGCAAGTAAAGTATATATTGGAGGAATTACAGGCACAAATTTAGAGCAAGGAAAAATATCTACTAGTAAAAATAATGGAGCAGTAAGATCTTCTTCTGATAATTTAGTGATATTAGGAGGAATTTGCGGACTTTTGTATAATAATTCAATAGTAGAAAATTGTGAAAATAATGGAAATCTATATGGACAAGCTAAAATTGTAACTCCAAACGAAGATTTAAGCGAAAAATGTTCAAACTGTGTAAATAATGCAGGAGGACAAATAGACACAGTAGAAAATGGAGAATTACAAATAGGCTTAATATATGGAAACATAAAAGAATAACAAATAAGGAGGAATTTTATTATGGCAATATTAGTAACAGGAGGAGCTGGATTTATAGGAAGCCACACAGCAGTAGAACTTTTAAATGCAGGAAAGGAAATAGTTATAGTAGATAACTTTTCTAACAGCAAACCAAAAGCATTAGATGCTATAAAGAAAATAACAGGAAAAGATTTTAAATTTTATGAATTAAATTATTTGGACAGAGAAAAATTAGAAAAAGTATTTGAAGAAAACAAAATAGACGCAGTATTAAACTTTGCAGGATACAAATCTGTTGGAGAATCTGTAAAAAAACCTTTAGAATACTACGATAACAATATCTCTGGATGCTTAGTATTATTGGAGACAATGAAGAAATACGGAGTAAAAAAATTCGTATTTAGTTCATCTGCAACAGTGTATGGCGAACCAGAAAAAATACCACTAACAGAAGACTGCAAAACTGGAGGTACAACAAATCCTTATGGAACAACAAAACTATTTATAGAACAAATTTTAAAGGACTTATACGCATCAGATAATTCTTGGGACATATGTATATTAAGATACTTTAACCCGGTTGGAGCACACGAAAGTGGACTAATTGGAGAAGAACCACAAGGCATACCAAACAATTTAATGCCATATGTAGTAAGAGTTGCTTCAGGTGAATTAAAAGAACTATCTGTATTTGGTAACGATTATAATACTCCAGATGGAACAGGTGTAAGAGATTACATTCACGTTGTAGACCTTGCAAAAGGACATTTAGCAGCACTAAACAAACTAGACAAAGAAGGAAAAGGATTATATATTTATAACTTAGGAACTGGAACAGGCTATAGCGTATTAGATATGGTAAAATCATTTGAAGAAATAACTGGAAATAAAGTAGCATATAAAATAGCACCTAGAAGAGCAGGAGATATAGCAACTTGTTATTCTGATCCTAAAAAGGCAAAAGAAGAATTAGGCTGGGAAGCCGAAAAAGGCATAAAAGAAATGTGCGAAGATTCGTGGAATTTTATACAAAAAAATAAATAAAATAATCTGCTAAAAGAAAAGGAGCAAAAATTATGCAAAGTCAAATGCGTACATCCAGAGCAGGTGGAGAGCTTATAAGCTTTAAACTAGATGGAGTAGAGAAAATACACCAAGGACAAGATTGCGTAGACGAAAAAGGAAAGGTATATTGGAAACGTCATTTTCCAGTACTTTTCCCAATTGTCGGAAAGTTAAAACAAAATAAAACGATAATAAATGGAAGAACATATGAAATGGGTCAACATGGCTTTGCAAGAGATATGGATTTTGAACCTATAACAAAATTAGACAACTTCCATTCATATGTATTAAGAAGTAGTCCTAGCACATATATAAAATACCCATTTGACTTTTCTTTATATATAACTTATAGAACAGATGGAAATAAACTAACAACAATATATAAAGTAGTAAATGATGGGGACAACAATATGCAATTTGGAATTGGAGGACATCCAGCATTTAAAATAGACGAAAAAGATTTAATGCAAGAGGAATACTACATTGAATTTGAAAAAGATGAAGACAAAATTCATTTTCTATATTTAGTAGACGGACTAATTGGTACAGAATATGCAAAAAATATAATGATAGATAAACGCAGAATACCAATTACAAAAGATACATTTAAAAATGATGCTGTAATAATGAAGGGAATAACATCAACAAAAATCAGCTTAAAAAAGAAGACTGGTAATAAAACATTATTAACAATGGACTTTGAAGGGTTCCCTTATTTAGGAGTATGGTCAAAACCTGGAGCACCTTTCATTTGCATAGAACCTTGGCAAACAACAGCAGATACAGTAAAGGGAACAGGAGTATTTTCACAAAAAACAGATTTAATAACACTTGCACCTAAAAAGGAATTTGAATGTAAATATACAGTAGAATTTTTTAATGTATAAAAAAGATATATTGTCTTTTCTAAATAAACGTTGCATACAAAAAATTATAGGGTAGTATGAAAAGCAAGAGTAAAAGATGAAAACTTTTAGATTTGTTATAACAAAAACTAAAGTAAAAAAATAAATTAAATTCTGGTGGAGGAAAAGGTTATTTAATAAATAACTAAAACAAAAAATGGGAAAACTAATTTTAATAGGTATTGGACTCATAATTATGGTGGTTTCAGTAGTTATGGTGTATGATGCAAGAATAATAGCAAGTAATGTTTTTAGCTCAAATGAGGTAAATGAAACTACTAAAATATTAAAAGTTGTAGGCTATATAACTCTAATGATAGGACTTTTAATAATATATTTTGCAAAATAATAAAAAATCTTAAAACTAAATGTGGAACATTAAGAGTTAATTCTTTTAACACATAGTTTTAAGATTTTTTATTTATTAGAAAATTTCAATTTTATAGGAAATTATAAAGATTAGGGCAAATACTAAAAATTTTCAAATTTGTTTTTAAAAATTCTACAAATTTTCATGCTAAGATTGTAGAATTAGGAAATTGTTCTTTCGTCAATACTTTCATCTTCTTTTGAATCATCTAAATTATTTGCCATTTGACCTAAACCATAATTAATATAGATTTGACCAATTACTTTAGCATATTCTGACATAATTGAAGTTACATGTTTCAGAAATTCATCATCATTTATAGATCTTGAAACAGAATAATTCACAGCTGTTTTGACACTACAATTTGTACTTGTCATTATATTTTTAGCATCATTTATATACATTTTTAATACTGCACATTCTATAAGAGATCTATATGAATTAACTCCTAACTGTTCTAAACTATAAGAACAAATAGTTGTTATATCATTTAGACAAGATTTTTTTTCAGCAAACTCCATACACTTATAAGTATGTTCTTTAAAATATTTTAAATATAAATTATTAAATTTATTTCCATTAATAAAATCTAAAATTTTATCAGCAGCAGATGAATTAGTATTTATCTCTGCTGCTAATTGGTTATTAATGGAATTTATTATATTACCATTTTCATCTCTTTCATAATCAATGCTTAAACTTTCAATCATATTTATTTCCTCTTTTTTTGCAATATGTAATTATTATAACACGGTAATATACATAAAACAAGCAAATATTGCAAATATATTACTGTGTTACAAAAATATTTCCTTTTTACTTTTCTTCAATAAAAGGAATTTTATTTTTTAACTCAGTAGAAAAATTACCATCATAAATTGAATTTGTATTATCTGTTAAAGGTATTTTTATATTTACATTTGCTAAATATTTTTTAGTATTGCTTGTTTGTAAATGCATTTGAAAAGATAAAGTACAATTAATAGAACTTAAACTTATACCTGCTCTTTTTAAAATAGATCCATCATATACTAATGGATTTGTTAAATCCGAAATTAAAGAATTTTTCTTTACAAGATTTACATATTCAAGAGTTAGAGGTGTATTTGTACTTGAAAAAGTAAAAGAATTTTCAAGTAAATTTTCTGGTTTTAAGTTAAATTTTCCAAATTCATTTACATCTTTATAATATAAGCTTGGAGAGCCTGTTTCTAGATTATTAAATTTTATATTATCAATATAAATAGAATCAATCCTATTATCAGTATTATCTAAACCATCATCAATTGCGGAAATATACATTGCAATTTCCGTAAATTGATATACATCTAAATCCCACATAGATTTTTTAGTTTGGTTATTTATTGCATCAGCACTGCTGTATAGATAGATTTTATCTATTGAAAAAATTTGCTTATCATTTAATGCCGTGATGTCTGCAATGGTATTAGACAAGGCCTTTTTTCGCTCAGCATCATTATAATTTATCCTAACTAAAACAATTAATAAAATAATAAGAAGAACAAAACAAATAGATTTTATAATAAATGGTTTATGTTTTTTCATCAAAATAACCTCCAAATTAAATTTAATCATATTATAAGCATAAAAAAGGATAAAAGTAAATAATCCCCATTCATATTTACAAAAATTATTAATAGTTTTTATTATGAAAAGTTTTCCGTAATTTTCCAAGAGAGTACGACGGCATTATACAAAAAATGTCAAATGTTTCCAAAAATGATTACAGATAATTTCAAAATTAAAATAAAAATTATAGTGCTAATTCATAGGACTCTGTATTATACAATATCAAAAAGAAAATAAAAAAGTAAACTAATAGTTGTAAAATTATTAGTTTTTTGATATGATAAGTTCAATTAATATAGAAAAAGAATAATATAGAGGTAAAATATGTTAGATTTAACAAATGCAATAGAAGAAATAAATTATTATAAAGGCTCAGAAAAGAAGAAAACCTTACTATATAATGGTAAGAAATATCTTGTAAAATTTCCAGATCCAATAAGAGAAAAAGGGAAAAATATATCATACATAAACAATGCTTTCTCAGAATATGTAGGAAGCAATGTATTCAAAATATGTGGTTTTAAAGTACAAAATACTATGCTTGCTGTATATAAATATAATAGAAAAGACAAAATTGTTTGTGCGTGTGAGGATTTTACGGACAAGAATCATATTTTATATGAATTTGAAAATTTAGCACTTAGCACAAACCTAGATAAAAAAATCGAAACAGAATTATCTGATATAATGGATGTTATTGATGAAAATAAAATGATAAATTCTGAAGAGACAAAGAAAAAGTTTTGGGATATGTTTATTATAGATGCTTTAATTGGAAATACAGATAGACATAACGGAAATTGGGGATTTTTAGTGAATACTGAAAAAAATGAAATAAAATTTTCTCCAATATATGATTGTGGATCTTGTTTAAATCCAATGCTTGAAGATGAAGAACTTGCTAAATTAAATGATGTAGAATTAAAGAATTTAGCAATAAATTGTTATTCGTGCATTAAGGAGAATGGTAAGAAAATAAATTATATGACATTTTTAAAACAAATGGCAAATAAAGAATGTAATGATGCTATTAGAAGAACATTTGAAAAAATAAAAATAAAAGATATTTACAAATTTATAGATGAAATTGAAGAAATATTGGATGTAAGAAAGAATTTTTATAAAAAGATAATAGAAATAAGATACGAAATATTAAAAGAGATATATGAAAAAGTAAATTAACAAAAATTAAAATGAGTGACTAAAGTATTTTAATATAATATGTTAAATCCAATAAATAACAATGTGAAAAGTATCTTGAAATAATAATAACAGTGTGTTAGTATAAACAAAAAAATATGATAAAGATAACAAAGGAATAAATTTATTATGAATAAACCAGCAAAGCCTTGTGGAGGAAAAATAAAAATGAAAAAACAAAAAACAGAAGGAATTACCATTATTGCACTTGCCATTACAGTAATAGTGCTTCTAATATTAGCAGGAATTAGTTTAAATTATGTGTTAGGAAATAATGGAATAATTGCAAAAGCTGAAGGTGCAAAAACAGAAACGGAGATTGCAAGTGAAAAGGAAAAAATTAATTTATCAGCTGCGGCTGCACAAACAAGTAGTGATAAAGGAACTATAAGTAGAGATGACCTTGATGCAGAACTAAAAAATCAATTTGGCGAAGATTATATACTAGAGCCAGATGATGATGCAGAAGAGTATGCAATAACATGCAAAAAGAGTGGTAGAAAATATATAATCAAGAGTGGAATAAAAAAAGAGGAACTAACTAAAGAATTAAATGATTATAATACAAAATTTACATTCAGTCCAAGCGGTTGGACAAATGGTAATGTAAAAGTTAGTGTAAAAACAACTGTTCAATCATATACTTTACAAACAAGCAAGGATGGCAAAAACTGGGATGAAGCAAGTGAGCAAACATTTACTGCAAACGGAACTATGTATGTAAGATTATGGGATGGTAAAGCATCAGTTTCAGAAATGACATACAAAGTAGCTAATATAGATAAAAGTACCCCGAAAGTATCTGCAACAGCACTAAACACTAATAGTATAAAAATAAGTGCATCAGATAGTGAAAGTGGAATAACAGGTTATGCTGTAACAACAAGTTCTACGAAACCAGAAAACTTTACAGGAGTCACGAATACAAAAAGTTTTGAAAATAGTATATCAAAATTGGCACACAATACTACATATTATGTATGGATAAAAGATAAAGCAGGAAATACATCACAATATAGTTTAAAAACACCGGAATTAAAGGCTGGAAGTTTAAAATTATCTAAGGCAACGACACAAAAATCTGATGCAAGTGATGTAGCAAATAATATTGGCTCATATATAGGCAGTACAGTAACAAATTATACTCCTAATGGAGGAGATAAAAATGTCGGATGGAAAATATTTTATGCAGGTAAATCAAATGCGGGAGATTCATCAGAGGCTGATCATATATATTTAATAGCAGATGATTGTATAGACATAAAGAATTCAGCAGGGGAATATAATACACCTGTATCAGCAAATGGAAATCAGGTGAATATATTTAATGGTGCTCCAAAATGTGCATCGCTCACAACCATCGCATATGAGAGCTCGGGATATTCGGATGAAAACAGTTTAGCCAAAAATTGGTTAGATGGTAAAATAGGAGAAAAAAGTCAATCACTTAAATATTTACTAAATACAACGGGCTGGACAAATTTGTATGGCAATAAATATGCAGAATGGGCAATAGGAACCCCAATTGTAACAATGTTTTTGAAAAGTTGGAATTCTAATGATGGCTATACGCAATATAAATATTCATATAATGCCCAATATGATAGCTATGAGTTATCGGGAGGCATGTTTGAAATATCCTTTGATTCTAATAAAGAGGAATATAATGATACTTTATATTTTCCAAGTGTGGATAATAGTGTAAGAAATAATTGTTATGGTTACTGGATGATAGGACATAGAGATACGGATGGAATTCATATGAGAACATGGGCAACAGTAATTAGTGAAAACGGAAAACATACATTAGAACCTTATCTTTATGGAGAAAATACAGTAGGTTTTAGACCAGTAGTATGTTTAAACACTAATGTTAGATTACAAGCGGATGGAATGGATAGTGATGGAAAAACAAGATATAAAATAGTTGAAACATCTAATGAAGAAATTAGTACACAATCTTATACGGGTGACGAATGGAGTTCGCAAAATGTATATGCAACTCTTGTGAGTGGAACAACAGGAAGTGGAATAAGTACAAGTTATGAGAGTATTGCTGGCTCTGCACAGAATGTGACAGCAGGAACAACAAATACAAGTGAAATACAAACGGATGGAACAACAACATTAAGAGTTAAAACTACTGATGGCACAAATACAGTTTATAGTAATAATTATACTGTAAAAATAGATAAAACATCTCCGACTCCTGGAACACTTGCAATGAAACTAAACAGCAGTACTGGAGAAGAATATACTAGTGGAGCAACGAACAACAATATATATATACAATTAAACAATGGAAGTGATTCTACAAGCGGACAGAAAAGCAATGTATATAAATTAAAAGGGGTAACTGAAAGTGAGAATTTAACAGAAACTACAATAATTACAAATAAGGGAACTACAGTGGCAATAGTAACAACAGTAGATAATGCGGGAAATACAGCGACAAGAACCTATAATATTACAAAACAATTGCCTAAACTTGCTACTCCTAAAGGAAATACAGATAGTCATGCAAATTTATCTTGGAATAGTGTTGAAAATGCAACTAAATATGTTATACAGGGGATAGCAAAGACAGTTGAAGTTGAAAAGACAAAAACATCTTATGATGCATTTGATGAATTTATTAATACAGATGGATTTGTAAGAATTAAAGCTGTTGGAGATGGCGTAAATTATGAAGATAGTAATTGGTCAGAAGCGGTAAAACTAATGTTTTGTTTATCTGGAGAAACTGAAATCGATATATACGATGAAGAAAAGAAAAAGAGAAGAAAGAAAAAATTAAAAGACTTAAAAGCCGGAGATAAAGTAATTTCATTTAATACAGAAACGAAAAAATGGGAAATAGATGAAGTGCTAAATGATGATATGCACGAGGTTAAAATTGAACTAAGCTATGATATATGGACTTTCTCTGACGGCACTCAAATAACAACGGTAAAGAAACATGAATTCTACAATGTAAGTCAGGAAAAACTAATGTATATTGATGAATGGAATATGGGAGATAAAATATATAAAGAAGATGGAACAACACCAAGCTTAGTAAAACATGAGCAAGTACAAGAGCCAATACGTCATTACACATTAATGACAAAGAATCATAACTATATAGCGAATGGTTGCTTATCTGGAACAAGAGAAATGAGAAAAATAAAAGTAGAAGATGTAAAACCAGTGGATATTGATTAAGAGTGAGGAGAAGAAATGAAAGGTAAAAAAATAATTTTATGTATTATTTGTTTAGTAGCAATATTATCAATAATTATCGCATTTGGAGTAAGTCAAAAAGATAATACAAAAGACAAAGCAAATGAAGAAAATCAAAATAATATGCAAATAGAATTACAAGAAGGCAGCAAAATTGATGTAAAGAATCTTGAAAATGCAAAAATTGAAAATGGAATGAAAGTAAACAACTCTCCAAAAGCTCAAGAAGAAAAGATAGTAGAAAATCTTAAATATTCAGAATTTTCGATGGATTCTAAGAATGGAGAAAGCAATTTTAGAGTAAGAGTTACAAATGTAGGAAAAGAAAAAACGGAAGAACAATATGTAAAAGTAACATGCTTAGATGTAAATGGAAAATCGATTGGAGAAATTTATTTATTAGTTTCGGAGCTTAAGCCAGGTGAATCGATAAGTGCAACAGCAAATATAGCAGATGACTATATAAATTTATATGATTATGAAATTTCAAAATAAAAAATAAAAACAAAAAAGTAAACTAATAGTTGTAAAACTATTAGTTTTTTGATATGATAAGTACGAATTTTAATATAAATAGGAGGAGTTTGAATGTCAGAAAAAGAAAGCTATATAATTGAAAATGAAACACACGATACAAAAAAGAAACAAGAATATTGGAGCACAGGAATTGGCTTAAATAAAGTTGATAATTTAGAGCCTTCTAAATATTTAATAGATTTATCCGAAAAAAATATAAATGGAGAACTAAAATATACAGAAGTAGAAGACTTATTAAAAACATATTATGAAACACAAAATCAAGCCGACATAAATGTTCAAAGAGAAAAAGAATGTGATATAGTCTCTCTAAGAATAGCACAACTGTTAGAGGATAAGAGCTTTGGCTTTAGCCCGATAACTTTGAAAAATATTCACAAATTTTTATTTAAAGATATTTATGATTTTGCAGGAAATTATAGAAATTACAATATCACTAAGAAAGAAGAAATACTAAATGGTGATACAGTAAAATATGTAAATTTTCAAGACATTGAGAGTTATATGGAATACGACTTTAAAGAAGAAAAAGAATTTGATTATTCAAAATTAAACAGTACCGAATTAATAAGCCATATTGTAAAATTTACATCAAGCATATGGCAAATACACCCATTTGGAGAAGGCAACACAAGAACAACGGCAGTGTTCATTGAAAAGTACTTAAATAGTATGGGATTTAATATAAATAATGATATGTTTAAAAATAACAGTCTATATTTTAGAAATGCTTTAGTAAGAAGTAATTATGGAAACATTCCCAAAGGAATATATCCAACTTTTCAATATTTGATAATGTTTTTTGAAAACTTATTGCAAGGCAAAGAACATGAGTTAAAAAATAGAGATCTATATGTTAAAGAATTATTTGAACAAAAATAAAATAATATAAATCGTAAACTAATAGTTGTAAAACTATTAGTTTTTTGATATTATAAGCATAAATTCAAATGTACAATTTAGGACGATGCAATTTTTGGACGAAGGAAAGGATTGTGTTTCATTGTACTATTGTATGAACTCGATGAGTAGTACTAAATAAAAAAAGAGGTACATTTTTCACTCCGTCCAAAAATTGTTCCTGAATTGTATTATATTTGAAAAAATAAACATAAGGAGGAATTTTTAATGAGTGAATACGAATGTGTTGACAGCGTTGAAACTTTGGCAAAGACACTAGAGAAAGTTAAGAATGCACAAAAGGAATTTTCGAAATATTCACAAGAGCAAGTAGATAAAATATTTCAGGCTGCGGCTATTGCTGCGAATGAAGCAAGAATTCCACTTGCTAAGATGGCAGTAGAAGAGACTGGAATGGGAATAGTAGAAGATAAAGTAATTAAGAACCATTATGCGGCAGAATATATATATAATAAATACAAAAATGAAAAAACTTGTGGAGTAATTTATCAAGATGATAGTTATGGAATTAAGAAGATAGCTGAGCCAGTTGGTATTGTGGCTGCTGTTATTCCTACAACTAATCCAACTTCTACGGCAATTTTTAAAACTTTAATTGCACTAAAAACTAGAAATGGAATTATAATTAGCCCTCACCCAAGAGCTAAAAAGTCTACTATAGAGGCTGCAAAAACTGTTTTGGAAGCAGCAGTAAAGGCAGGTGCTCCAGAAGGCATTATTGCATGGATTGATGTTCCATCTCTTGAACTTACTAATATGTTAATGCAATCTGCTGACATAATACTCGCAACTGGTGGACCTGGAATGGTTAAGTCTGCTTATTCTAGTGGAAAACCAGCTCTAGGCGTTGGTGCGGGAAATACTCCTGCTGTTATTGACGAGAGTGCTAATGTAATTTTAGCGGTAAACTCGATTATACATTCTAAAACATTTGATAATGGAATGATTTGTGCTTCTGAGCAATCTGTAATAGTAAGCGACAAGATTTATGATAAGGTAAAAGACGAATTTGTTAAAAGAGGATGCTACATTTTGAATCCTGAAGAGACGGAAAAGGTTCGTAAGACTATAATTATAAACGGAGCCTTGAATGCTAAAATAGTTGGTCAAAAGGCACACACAATCGCAGAACTTGCTGGAGTTAGTGTTCCAGAAAATACTAAAATTTTAATCGGAGAGGTTGAAAGCGTAGATTTATCAGAAGAATTTGCTCACGAAAAATTGTCTCCAGTACTTGCAATGTATAAATCAAGCAGTTTTGACGATGCTCTTGAAAAGGCATATAGATTGATAGAAGATGGCGGACTAGGACACACCTCATCTTTATATGTAAATACTGTTACAGAAAAAGAAAAAATAGAAAAATTTTATAGCAAAATGAAAACTTGTAGAGTTTTAGTAAACACACCATCATCACAAGGCGGAATTGGAGATTTGTATAATTTTAAACTTGCTCCATCTTTAACACTTGGATGTGGAACTTGGGGTGGAAATTCAGTTTCAGAAAATGTTGGAATTAAACATCTATTAAATATAAAAACAGTAGCCGAAAGGAGAGAAAATATGCTTTGGTTTAGAGCACCTGAAAAGGTTTATATGAAGAGAGGTTGCTTGCCTGTAGCCTTAGAAGAACTTAAAAACGTAATGAATAAGAAGAGAGTATTTATAGTAACAGATACATTCTTATATGAAAATGGTTACACAAAAGTTGTAACAGACAAATTAGATGAGATGGGAATTGTTCACGAAACATTCTTTAATGTTGCTCCAGACCCAACTCTTGCTTGTGCAAAAGAAGGTGCAAAATTGATAGATGCCTTCAAACCAGATTGCATTATAGCAATAGGTGGTGGTTCTGCAATGGACGCAGCAAAAATAATGTGGGTTCTATACGAGCATCCAGAAATAGACTTCTTAGACATGGCAATGAGATTCATGGATATTAGAAAAAGAGTTTACACATTCCCTAAAATGGGTGAAAAAGCTTACTTTATAGCAGTTCCAACATCAGCAGGAACAGGTTCAGAGGTAACACCATTTGCGGTAATAACAGACGAAACAACAGGTCAAAAATATCCACTTGCAGACTATGAATTGCTTCCTAAGATGGCAATAGTAGACGCAGATATGATGATGAATGCTCCCAAAGGACTAACATCAGCATCTGGAATTGACGCCTTAGTTCATTCAATAGAAGCATATGTTTCTATGATGGCAACTGAATTTACAGACGGCCTTGCAATAGAAGCAATCAAGACAATATTCGAATATTTGCCAAGAGCTTATGAAGAAGGGGCAAACGACCCTATTGCAAGAGAAAAAATGGCAAATGCAGCAACTATGGCAGGTATGGCATTTGCAAATGCTTTCTTAGGAATATGCCATTCAATGGGACATAAATTAGGTGCCTACCACCATTTAGCACACGGAATTACAGTTGGTTTAGTATTAGACGAGGTAATGAGATTTAATGCAGAAGAAGTTCCAACAAAAATGGGAACATTTCCACAATACGAGTATCCACACGCATTAAAAAGATATGCAGAAATAGCAGATAGCTTAAACTTAGGTGGAAACACGGACCAAGAAAAACTAGAAAGATTAATAAATAAAATAGACGAATTAAAAGAGAGAGTCGGCTTCAAGAAAACAATAAAAGACTATGGAATTTCAGAAGAAGATTTCTTATCAACATTAGACGAGATGAGCGAAAAAGCATTTGACGACCAATGTACAGGTGCAAATCCAAGATACCCATTAATAAGTGAGATAAAAGAAATTTATTTAAAAACATATTATGGAGGTGAAAGATAATGGAATTTAATTTAACAAATCCAATAGCAGAAAGAAAAACAAAAACTGTTTATAGAGACGGAGACAAAACAATAAAATTATTCGTAGAAAACTACTCAAAGGCTAACATTCTAAATGAAGCGTTAATTCAATCAAGAGTAGAAGAAAACACAGATTTAAAAATATCTAGATTACAAGAAGTTACAAAAATAAACGAGAGATGGGCTCTAATTACAGAATATGTAGAGGGAACACCGCTAGATGTTTTAATGAAAGAACATCCTGAAAAAGAGGAAGAATATTTAGAATTTTTTGTAAATGTTCAGATGGAAGTACTATCTAAAAGAGTTCCACTATTAAACAGAACAAAAGACAAGTATAGAAGAAAAATAACAGATGCTACAAACATAGATGACACGACAAAATATGAGTTGCTACAAAGACTAGAAGGAATGAAGAATCATAACAAACTTTGTCACGGGGATTTTATTCCAAGTAATATAATAATAAAGGAAAACGGTGACTATGCCATAATCGACTGGTCACACGCAACAGTTGGAAATGCTTCAGGAGATGTAGCAAATACATTCTTAATCTTTTCAATGACTGGAAAAACAGAACTTGCAGAAAAGTATGTTGATCTATATTGCGAAAAAACTGGAACTGATAAAAAAGAAATTCAAAGATGGATTCCAATAGTTGCAGCAGTTAGAAAAACATATAACAAGCCAGAAGAACAAGAATTTTTAAATAACTGGATAAACATAGTAGATTTTGAATAAAAGGACAATATTAAAATTTTCATATTTAAATTTCAACATTATTTCTACCACAAAAGCACGTATTCATTTCGATAAAAAGATTGATTTTTTGACTTTTTTAGGCTAAAATAGAGTATGTAAAATATAAAGGCCAATATAAAAAATGTGCCTAGAAAAGGAATGTAATTAGTTATGAGTAAATTCTTAGAAAAAATCAAAACAATAGCAAGTAAAAATAAGAAAGTAGCAATGTTTGTAGACATGGATGGAACGATAACAGTATATGGTGTATACCAAGAAGCAGATGTTGCAAGAAAAATGGCAGAAGATTATAAAACAGCAGAGCCACTTAATTATGTTATCAACATACTAGAAGAAATTAACAATATTCCCAATGTAGACATATACATTCTAACATTATCAAGAGATAAAAAAATTACAGAAGAGAAGGAAATATGGCTAGAAAAATATGTGAACTTTGTAAAACCAGAAAATTGGATTATAATTACAAAAGAAATAGGAGAATATAACAAAGAAAATAGAGATAGAATAAAAGCCGAAAAAATGAAAGAAAAACTAGAAAAATATGATTATGCAGTATTATTAGATGATGATCATAAAGTATTAAAAGAAGCACAAAAAATGCTAGGAGAAAAAGCTTCGGTATTTCATATTTCTTCTGCAATAGTATAAAAATAAAAAATTAATATACAAATTTTTTATATCTCCTGCGATAATTTTATGCAATTGAAAATTCGCAGCAAATTTCTTAATGTATGAAAATTTATAAAATAAATTTTTTAGGTAATACTAATGCTATATAAATTTAACTAAAGCAAAAGATTTTTTAGAAAGGAATATAATAAATTATGGATGAACTAAGAGTAGAAATTGCATTAGACATAATACAAAGAAAAATAGTACATTTATTAGAAAACAATAAAGGAAAAGACATAAGTCTTGTAAAAGAAGAATTAAAAACCTTAGTCGAAGAAAGAGAAAAAATATACGAACTAGATAAAACAACAATCAATAAAGTATATGATGTGTATTTAGAAGAAATTAAAAAAGGTGAGTAAAAATAAATTGAAAGGAAATTGAAAAATGGAAAAATATGAGCTTACAGTTGATGACGTAAAAAACGGTATAAATAGAATATTAGCAGATGCATATGCTTCTTCAACTATATCTGCTAATCCAAAAATAATGTATATTACATCAGGACCAGGAGCAGGAAAAACATCAATTGTTATGCATTTAAAACAACAATTTAAAGAAGAAAAAGAAAGAGCATATTCAATAGATTCGGATAGTATTGCGGAATTCCATCCTTATTATGATGAACTATTACAAGAACTACCAGAAGTATGTTATACGGAAACGAGAAAATTCGTTAGACCTGCAACGCCATTAATTTTTGAAGAACTTATAAAAAATAAAATAAACATAATAAATGAGAATGTTCTAAATAAAGGAAAAAACGATTTAGACCAAATGAGAAAATTTAGAGACAATGGTTATAAAGTATCAATAAATATAATAGCAACAGACCTTTTTGAAAGTAGACTATCTTGTTTTGAAAGAGAAGCGGCAATGCTTCAAGCTGGTTTAACTCCAAGAGGATGTTCAAAAGAAACTCAATTAAAAATGTATGATGCGTTCGTTCCAGAAGTAGAGCAAATAGAACAAATGGGACTTGCTGATGAAATAAATGTATTTATCAGAGGCGAAAACATAAGTAAACCACCAATTCTAAAATATAGTACAAATGGAGAAAGTAAATACAAAAACTTTAAAGAAGCAATAAAAGCTGAAAGAACAGCACAGAGAAACAATATAATGATGAATCCTGCTACATATTTATTTAGAATAGAAAATGCTAGAAGAATAATACAAGAATATGGAGTAAATCCAGAACTTACAGACAATGCACTAAAAGGACTAGATGAATTACAACAAGATTTTATATCAGAATTAAGAAGAGACGAGATAGAACATTAATAAATACGTAAAAATATTACATACTATAAAAAGAAAATAAAAGAGGATGCAAAATGTATGATTTAATCATTAGAAGAAGATTTAACAAGAAAAAATTAATATTTGTACTTGCATTATTGCTTATAATTGCAGTTATAGTTTCATATTCTGTAACAAAAATAGATAAAGTAAAGAAGCAAAAAGAAGCAGAAAAATTGCAAAAACAAGAAGAACTTAGAATAGAACAAGAAAAACTTGCTGCACAAAAGGCAGAAGAAGAAAAAATAGAAAAAGCAAAACAAGAAAAGTTAAAAAAAGTCACCACTCCATTAACAGAAGAACAACAAAACAATATATTACACATCTATAGATCGACAGGAGAAAAAAGAGTATTTTTAACATTTGATGATGGACCATCTGAAAGTGTTACTCCATTAATATTAAATACATTAAAAGAGCAAAATGTAAAAGCTACATTCTTTGTATTAGGAGGAAATGCAAAAAGATATCCCAAATTAGTAAAAAGAGCATATGAAGAAGGACATTATATTGCAAACCATGGATATTCACATAAATACTCTTCAGTATATTCATCACCAGAAGCAACACTCGAAGAATATAACAGTACAGAACAAGCAATAAGAGATGCATTAGGAATAGCAAATTATAGTTCACATCTATTTAGATTTCCAGGAGGATCAAATGGCGGTTACTACGATGAAGCAAAACAAAATTCCAAAGCCTTATTAAGAGAAAATGGAGTAGTACATTTAGACTGGAATTGTTTAAGTAAAGATGCAGAAGGTGCAAAAACAAAAGAAGAATTATTACAAAACATAAAAGACACAATGGGAGAAAAAGAGAGCTTAGTAATATTAATGCATGATTCAAGTGACAAAATATTAACATATGAAATGTTAACAGAATTAATAACAATGTTAAAAGAAAAAGGATACAAATTTGAAAATATATATGATCTATTATAAAGCAAAAATTGAATTTCTTATGAAATATGCTGGTAATTGACCGCACTATCTCATGAAGAATTTGTAAAAGCCTCAGACCCTGTGATGGTTAGAGAAGAATTAGAATATTTAAGACAAAAGAAACAAGCACTAATTGAAGATGAAGAAACAAGCTTATTAAAACTTCAAAGGCAATATGATAGTGGAAATATAAAGGTGGATGATTTATCAGATAGCCAGATGAAAGATTTAATAAAATTGTATAAGAAACAGATAAGTGAATTAAGCAAGAGTAATGAAGTAAGAAAACAGAAATTGTTACAATACAGAAAGAGATTACAAACAACTTAAAACATATAGGAGAAGATAGATACCCTCTATCTTCTCCTTTTTGTGTTTTAAAAAAACTCAGACAATCTGTTTTTTTCTAAACACAAAAAAATCAACCTTTTACAGTTGATTTCTTGGTTATCGTCTTGTACGAAGATTTAATCTTTTGGTGCGGATGAGAGGACTCGAACCTCCACGCCGTTGGCACTGGTTCCTAAGACCAGCGCGTCTGCCAGTTCCGCCACATCCGCATATTAGCGATTTCTTGCTAACACTTTCATATAATAACACATTTATTTAACATATGTCAATACATTTTTAAAAATTTTTTTGTGTTTTTTCTTAAAAATATTGTATAAAATTTTCAGAAGTACTTGACGAATGCAAACAACCGTTCTATAATGACTGTACAAAATTAAATGGAGGTGGTATTGATGGAGAAAGAAAACCAAACATTTGAAAGTATCAAACATATAGATGAAGATGGAATTGAATTTTGGTATGCTAGAGAACTGCAAGTAGTCTTAGATTACAAAGAATGGAGAAAATTTGAAGGTGTTATAAAGAAAGCTATAAATGCATGCGAAAATAGTGGTATTAGTGCGTTTGACCATTTTGTCGGCGCCGACAAAATGGTTAAAATAGGCTCAGGAGCATACAGAGAACAGACTGATTACAAATTAACTCGTTATGCTTGTTATTTAATAGCACAAAATGGGGATAGCAGAAAAAAAGTAATTGCTCTTGCTCAAACATATTTTGCTGTACAAACTAGAAAGCAAGAAATCACTGAAAAAGAATATGGTTTATTAACAGAAGATGAAAAAAGATTTTATCAAAGAAAATTAACGAGAAAGGGCAACTATTCACTTAATCAAGCAGCTAAAAATGCAGGTGTCAAAAATTTTGATAAATTCCATAATTCTGGATATAAAGGATTATACAATGGAGAAACTGCTGATGATATTGCTAAAAGAAAAGGGTTAAGATATAGAGAAGATATTTTAGATAATATGGGAAGCGAAGAACTTGCAGCTAATCTATTCCGCATTACGCAGACTGAGTCAAAATTAAAAAGAGATAATATTTCCACAGAAAAAGACGCAAATAAGACTCATTATAATATTGGGAAAAATATTAGAGAAGTAATTGCAAAAAATGGTGGAACTATGCCAGAAGATTTACCAACACCTAAAAAGAGTTTAAAACAATTAGAAAAAGAAAACAAAAACAGTTTAGCAAAACAATGAAAATGAAATAAAAAGATAAAAATTAGGAGACGATTCTATTAAATGATATAGAAAAAATTAACAAATAAAGGGCTTAAAATCACTCTTATAAACTAGTGAAAATGGTGCGGAAAACTATAAAAATTACTTGACTTTAAATTTCTTTTGCAATATAATGGTTACATAATTTTAAAAGAGAATGCAAAGCCCAAAAAGCTTTGTTTTTTAAAGAAAGGGTTGTTAAATATGGCAGATATAAAAGAATTAATGCAAGTACGTAGAGACAAAATGCAAAAGCTAATAGACAATGGTGTAAACGTACATCCAGAAAGATATGAGAGAACACATCAAATTAAAGAAGCAAGAGAATTACCAGACGGTACAAAAGATGTATCAATTGCAGGAAGAGTAATGTCTAAGAGAAAATTAGGAAAAATAAGCTTCTTAGATTTAAGAGATTTAGAAGGCCATCTTCAGTTAGTTATTAAAAAAGAAGATTTAGGAGAAGATGTATATAAATTCTTACACGAAACAGTTGATATAGGTGATTTCATTGGAGTAAAAGGAGAAATATTTACAACTCAAGCAGGAGAAAAATCACTTCAAGTTTATGAATACACATTCTTAGGAAAGGCAATTCGTCCACTTCCAGAAAAATTCCATGGTTTAACAGATCAAGATGCAGTATACAGAGAGAGACATCTAGACTTAATAATGAACGATGAGGCTAAGAAGAGATTTGTATTAAGAACAAAATTCATAAGATTAATGAGAGAGTTCTTAGACACACACGAGTTTTTAGAGGTAGATACACCAGTTTTACAAAATACAGCTTCTGGAGCAACAGCAAAACCATTCATAACACACCACAATGCATTAGATATGGATGTATATTTAAGAATATCTCCAGAATTAACACTAAAAAAGCTTATAATTGGTGGATTCTCAAATGTATATGAAATTGCAAGAGACTTCAGAAATGAAGGAATGGATGCAAACCATTTACAAGACTTCACAATGGTCGAAGGATACAGTGCTTATTGGTGCTACAGAGATAATATGAAATTCTTAAGAGAAATGATTATATACATATTATCAAAATTATTTGATGGAAACTTAAACATCAAAATTGGAGAGCAAGAAATTGACTTCGGTGGAGAATGGCAAGTAGTATCATTCAGAGATTTAATACTTAAAGACTGTGGAATAGATATTGATAAATTTGAAACAGCAGAAAGCCTACTTACAGAAATAAAAGCAAAAGGAATAAAACTAGAAGCAGACAACTTAGAACAATTAGGAAGAGGAAATTTAATAGATACATTATACAAAAAGGTAAGCAGACCAAACATAATAAATCCTACATATTTAATTGAACACCCAATAGATTTATCTCCACTTGCTAGAAGTAATGACGAAAATCCAAAATTGACAGACAGATTCCAATTAGTAGTAAATGGACAAGAAATAATAAACGGATATTCAGAACTTGTAGACTGTGATGAACAAGAAAGAAGATTTATAGAACAAGCTGAATTAAAGGCTAATGGTGATGAAGAAGCTATGAGCATAGATACAGAATATATAAGAGCTATGCAATATGGTATGCCACCAATCTCTGGTTGGGGACTTGGAATAGATAGATTCTTACAATTCTTAACAAACAGTGATAATATAAGAGATGTAGTTCTATATCCATTAATGAAACCAAGAGCAGCAGAAGAAAGCGAAGAATAATATAAAAAACCCAATAGGAACGTCCCTTTTTGGGTGAGACTATACAAAAAAGACCTTTAAAGTGAACTTTAAAACACTAAAAAGGTCTTTTGGCTTTTAAAAGAATGTCTTTATTTAAAAAAATTATTAAAAAAGCTCTTTAATAATAGTAAAATTAAAATCAATAAAAGGTTTTTTGCCCCCAAAAGGGCATCTCTATTGGGCAAAGTTATTGACTATGAAAATATATTGTAGTAAAATTGAAGTGAAAAATGTTTATATAAACATTTTTTTAAGTTAATTAACTTGAAAAAAGATTGGAGGATTATTTTTTATGGGAGCGAAAGACCGGTTATATGCAGACATTATGGCAGTACATCCAGAGGTGACCGGATCTTGCCTGCTGGTAATTGTCAAACAACCCGATGGTACCACAGTAAAATTTATTGTCGACTGTGGATTGTTCCAAGAAAGGAAGTACAGCAAGAATAACGAAAGTTTGCCTTTTATACCAGAAAATATTGATTTCTGCTTGGTTACGCATAACCATGTGGACCATACAGGAAGACTGCCGTTTTTGGTAAGTAAAGGGTTTAATAAAGAAATTTATACCTCGGAAACTACGGCAAAACTTTTACCTTATGCGCTTGAGGACAGTTATAAAGTGCTAAAGGATGTATACAAGAGGCAAAACAAGGCTCCGCTGTATAGCGAAAGTGATGTTATTCAAACTACAAAGCTTGTACACCCATGCAAGTTCCAAACTACCGTGCAAATACGGGAAAACATCAAAGCAACATTTTTTATGAACGGCCATTTGATGGGTGCGGCTAGCATTCTTGTTCAAATTAGTTATCCTGGATATGAGGACATCAATTTGTTCTTTACGGGAGATTATAACGGAAAAAATATGTTTTTTGATGTTCCAGCACTTCCAGATTGGGTGCTAGACTTACCGCTAACGCTTGTCCAAGAGTCTACTTATGGAGATATGGACTCTTCGGAAATTTCCAAATGCTTCAAAAATAATATTTTGGAATGCTTAAACAATGGCGGAACAGTTGTTGCACCAGTGTTCTCTTTGGGGCGTTCTCAAGAAATTCTGTATGAACTCAAATGTATGCAAGATGAAGGAAGCTTAGATCCGAATATTCCTATCTATTTTGATGGAAAACTTGCAATACGTTACACCTTGCTATATATTAGAGATGGTCTGGACATAAAAGAAAGTATGAAAGAATTTATGCCCAGAAACACTCAGTATGTAGACAAAACCAATCGGTGCGATGTTCTTGCAAGTACGGAAACTAAAATTATCCTTACAACATCTGGTATGGGATCATATGGACCAGCTCAAGTTTATATTCCAGAGTATCTTACAAGAAAAAATGCCCTTATTCATTTTACGGGTTATACTACAGAAGGAACTCTTGGAGATAGACTTAAAAAAGCAAAAGTTGGAGAACCTGTGCAGGTTGGAGGAACCCTTGTAAAAAAACAGGCAATAGTGGAATACACCTCGGAATATTCCGCACACGGTAAAGCAGATGAAATGATTGCATTTCTCAAACAATTTAGAAATTTAAAAATAGTGTTGGTGAACCACGGAGAAACACAAACAAAGCAAATTTTTGCAGAAAGAATTGTGGACGAAGTTGACACCAAGAGAGTTGGAATTTTGGGAGATGGATATTTCTTTAGAGTTAATCCGTATGGCTTGGTAAAGAGCTTGTCTACTAAGTTCGAATAATAATTTAATAATCCTAAACGGCTATATTTTCATAATTACAGAAAATATAGCCGTTTACTACTTGACATAATACAAAAAAAGAGGTATAATAAAATTGTCCGATATTCAACCTAGAGCCCTATCCTTATAGGGATACAAGAGGAGGTAAGCTATATGCTTATTGCATGCGTCTTGTATTGGCTGCTTAGCCAATACGCCATCCGCCCGTTCTTTGCTATGTTGCTCAACAACATGGCTGCAATCCGGCTGATTATCTCGGTGCTGGTTTTTGCTGGTATCGCGATGTTCTTCTGGGAAGGAACGAGGAAAGTAGCAGCTTTCGTTGTGATCGCTGCAGTGGTCCTACTAGTGGCTGTAAAAGAGCTAATGCCGTATTACAGCTTCATGGCCGCTGTGATCGCACTCATCCTGTCAATCGCGGCAGTAGTTATTCTGAAAAAGAATACTATTCCTAAAATCCGCGAACAGGAAAATCTCCACTGGGCACTGAAATGGGCGTTATATATCTTATAAACGCTATTTCAAAAAACAGTACTCACTACTCTCAACTGAGGAAAGTGAGTACTGTTTTTTTGATTATAAAAGTATAGTAATATAGGTTTAAAATAGATATGTCACAAATACATTGAAAATAAAATATTGAAAA
>OLGZ01000589.1_pt1 | contig 27461 bp, 25 predicted proteins | sample 1605981 | NCBI WGS metagenome assembly OLGZ01 (sample SAMN03283291) | human gut metagenome | biome: human-associated habitat; material: feces | host: Homo sapiens | place: Peru | collected 2012 | reverse complement strand
CAACGAGAGAGAGAGAGAGAGAGAGAGAGAGAGGTCCCCCCCCCCCAAACACTGCCACATTTTCTCCGTGCTGAATTTGCAATGTCGCCACGCTTTGTTTTGTCTGCAAACACCGTCCATTTTCGCCACACTTGCCCAGCCGAATTTGTCGTGCGCTGTTTTGCCCGCAAAGGTTTGCCACACTGAATTCGTTGCTGTGCTATCCGTTGCCGAATTTACAACGCCTTGCCAAGCGACACCGCACGCCAAATTTCCGCCCCACGCACAAGGCGCAAGCACCGCCACGCTCAAAGGTGTTGGGTTAAGATGACACAAAGCGTTTGTAAAAGTTGCCAAATTTACAGCACTTGCTTTCAAAGGCTCGTCCTTTTTTAAATTTATGAATTTTTATCATATCTTAAATTTTTTCACAAACAACAAAAAATTTGAATTTTAAAATCGATTCGTAGATTATAGCCTTTTCAAACTTAAATTTGGATAAATTTAAAAAAATCTTATGTCTCGCTTGACATTTTAAAGTGTAAAAACGCAAGCAAATTTTTGAAAAATTTGTAATTTTTTTAAATTTTTTTGTTAGAACTGCAAAAACGACATTATGTGTCGCATCCCTATGTTACAATGAACTTGTTTAAACGAAAATTTGCGCTTTAAAAGCGCTTTAAACAGCCTTTTAAAGCCAAATGCTCGTTTAAAACAAAATTTTTCACAAAGGAGACCACTATGAAAAAGTCGGTTTTATTAGGTTTAGGCACAGTTGCCCTTGCGGGCTTGTTGGGAAAAAGGTATTTGGATGAGCAAAAAGCAAATCCAAACAACCTTTATGATGATTATAAAGAAGCCATCGTAGGCGAAAGTGGCAAATTCGTCTTAAAGGGCTTAAAAGGCGTAGCAGATGGCTTATCGCTGGGCTATGAAAAACTTTTTGGCGAGGCAAAATTCAACGATGAGTTTGATGAGAAGTCCTTTGAAAAGATGGTGCGAGCTAGGCAGGAGCTTTGCGGGCATTTAAACGGACAAGCACTCGCCCCAGAGCTTGCTGCAAGTGAGCGTTTTGCGTGGGCGAAACTCTCGCGTGAGGAGTTTTTTGGTATTTGCGAGCCTTTGGAGCAAGAAAGTGCGCTTGACAAGGCACGCGATGAGGCAAACAAGCTCACCAAGAGTTTGGACGGCATTTATGAGCTTGAAAGTGAGTGCTTTAAAACGCAAGGAAAGATTGAAGCACTTTGCGCGAAAATGGCTAAATTTAAGGGCTTTGAGCCGCCTCGTTTAACTTATAGCGTGGTTTGTAACAAATACGAGTTTCCGTTGTCCAAACTAGGCAAGAAAGGTTGGTGCTTGACGCCTTTTATGCCACTTGTGGCAGGGCAAGAGCCTACTATCCTTGCGACAAAGGCGCATTTAAGCAAGGCGCAAAAAAGCTTTGATGAAGGTGTGGCGTGGCTTGATGAGCTTGATGAGTGCGAATTTAGCGCGCTTTCAAAGGACGAGCAAGCAAAAATCCACGCCCTTGCAAAAGAAGCAAGGCAAATCAACGCTTTTATAAAGGCTAGATTTGTGCATTATTTGGGCTTTTGGATAAAGACGCAAGTGAAGATTGAGTGTGAAAACAAGCTTTTAGAGCAAAATGCCGATAAAAACGGCGAAATTCAGCTTTAAAAAAGCAAAAATTGAAAGGAGAGAAAATGACTATTATATCTTTGCTAAAAGCAAGTCTTTCGTTTGGGATTTTTATCATCTTATCGTGGGCGATATTTTACTTTGCTGGTGCATTTTGGGGTGTGGCGTGGTTGGTGCTAAATGCTCTATGTCTTATCCCCTTTTTTGTGCGTTTTGTATGGCGGATACGCCGCCGATAAGTTTCGCGTAAAAAGTTTGCGAAAACGGGGCGTTTGGGCTGTGCAAATATCTTGCTTTTACTGCAAATGCTACGGCAAGTGTGTGCGGCTCAAAAGCACTATTTAACGCAAGCTGTTTGTGAAATCATTGTTTTACAGGTTTTCCAAAGCACTCATCAAGGGCGTCTATGGTTTCAGCTTGTTTGTCTTGCTTTTTCGCGCCGCTTTTTAGCTTTTCAAAGCTTGATTTTAAGTCATTTGTGGGCTTTTTTATGTCTTGCAATTTGCTTTCATCGACATTTAAGGCTGAATTTGCCGCGTTAAGTGCCGCATTTACGCTACTTGAAACAGCATTTGCCGCGCTTTTTTGCACGGCGATTTTGACATTTTCGCCAAGCGTTTGAGTAGCGATTTGCATTATGAGCTTAAAGCCCTTGTTAAGCGTGTTTCTATCGGCTTCATTTGCTGCGTTTGAGCTGATTTTAAGCTCATCATTTTCAAAGCTGATAAAAGCCGTGTTTTTCTCAAAGCACTCTCCAAGCGTGAAATCCCGCTCATAAATCGCGCTTTTAAGCCTTTCATAAGCGTTTAAATTTGCCTTTGAATTTGTCGAATTTTCGCTTGAATTTGCCTTTGGATTTTGCGTTAAAGTTGTTGTTGAAACCGCTGAATTTGCCTTAAAATTCGCCCTTTGCTCATCATCAATAGCCTCATCAATTTGCTTTAAATTGCTCGCTTCTATCATCATAAAAGCCATCACGCAAAGCACAAAGGCATTGTCATCGCAAGAATTTAGCATAGTTTTAGCCTTTGATAAAATCCTAAAAAAACGCTCATACATAAGCATCGAAAACTCGTTGCTTTTGGCAAAAAAACTCTCTTTGAGATAAAAAATCATCTCATCAATCACGCTACTCGCCTCGTAATCTTGCAGCTGTTTTAAAAATTCAAGCACTTGTTCGCGCTGGCGCGATAAAATGAGCGCGTAAAAGTTTTTGATTTGCTCGGGGTCTAAAAAGCCTAGCATTTGGGCGATTTTAGTGGCTGTAATGTCGCTGTGCGAAAAGATAATGGCTTGGTCGAGTAAGGTGAGCGTGTCGCGCAGTGAGCCTTGCCCGCTTCGCGAAAGTAGTTTAAGCGCTGGGGCTTCGTATTTCACGCCCTCTTTTTGCAAAATGTTTTCTAAATGCTGTAAAATGGCACTTTGCGGGATTTGCCTGAAACGAAAGTGCTGTGTGCGTGAAAGCACGGTTGCAGGCAGTTTCAAAGGGTCTGTCGTGGCAAGTATAAATTTCACATAGGCTGGCGGCTCTTCAAGTGTCTTTAAAAGGGCGTTTGCAGCTTGTGGGGTAAGCATATGCACCTCATCGATGATGAAAATCTTAAAGCGAGCCATTGACGGAGCGTATTTTGTCTGCTCGATTAAATCCTGTATGTCCTCCAAACCCCTGTGTGAAGCCGCGTCCATTTCGATAATGTCAATGTGTCTGCCAGCTAGTGCCGCCTCGCACTCACTACACTCGCCACAAGGCGTGGCGCTTGGTCCTTTTTCGCACACGAGCGCGCGCGAAAAAATCCTAGCACTTGAAGTTTTGCCAGAGCCGCGAAGCCCTGAAAAAAGGTAAGCGTGAGCAAGTCGTCCGTGGTTGAGCGCGTATTTTAGGCTCGCGCTCACCGTTTCTTGTCCGATAAGCTCGTCAAAGGTTTTGGGGCGGTATTTTATGGCTAATGCTTGTAACAAATTTTCCCTTTCTTTTAATGGCTGCGCAAAATTCGTAGGAATTTAATCTTTTGATAATTTGTTTTATCTTGCACGATTTCTTAACCCACAAATTTTACCGCAAATTTTGCGCCTTGCCTGAATTTGCCTTAAATTTTCAAGCACATTTTATAGCTCACAACAAGGCAAATTCACGCAAAAGTTTTTAGCTTTCGTTCATAGTCGCGAGCAACTCGACATTGTCCTTAGTTTTAAGCATTTTGGCGTATAAAAATTTCAACGCCTCCACATCGTCCATTTGCGATATAGCCGAGCGAATCGCCCAAATTTTTGGCAAATCCCCGTCTTTTTGCAGCAATTCTTCCTTGCGCGTGCCTGATTTGATGATATTGATGGCTGGATAAACGCGGCGGTCTGATATGTTTCTATCAAGCACGATTTCGCTGTTGCCCGTGCCTTTGAATTCCTCAAAGATGACATCGTCCATTCGCGAGCCTGTGTCGATAAGTGCTGTCGCTACGATAGTGAGCGAACCGCCGCCTTCTATGTTGCGCGCAGCCCCAAAAAATCGCTTTGGCTTGTGCAAGGCGTTTGCATCAACGCCTCCGCTTAAAACCTTGCCAGAGCTTGGTATGACGGCGTTGTAAGCCCTTGCAAGTCTTGTGATACTATCAAGCAAAATGATGACATCGTTGCCCATTTCTACCATCCGTTTTGCCTTTTCGATGACAAGTTCAGCCACGCGCACGTGGTTGTAGGCGGGCAAATCAAAGGTTGAGCTAAACACCTCACCCTTAACGCAACGCTGCATATCCGTTACTTCTTCTGGTCGCTCATCGACAAGCAGCACGATAAGGTGCATTTCGGGGTGATTTTTGGCTATGGCGGTTGCTAGTTCTTTCATCAGCTCGGTTTTGCCCGTGCGTGGCGGGGCTACTATCAAGCCCCTTTGTCCCTTGCCGATAGGCGTGAAAAGGTCTAGCACGCGCCCTGTGAGCTTGTTTGACTCGTATTCAAGCTTGATTTTATCGGTAGGAAAAATGGGCGTAAGGTTGTCAAAAAGCGGACGGGCGTTGGCTTCTTGCAAAGGCACATAGTTTATGGCTTCGATTTTAAGTAGCGCATAATACTTCTCTTGCTCTTTTGGCTCTCTTACTTGCCCCGTAACGATGTCGCCCACGCGCAGGGCGAATTTGCGGATTTGCGAGCTTGAAACATAAGCATCGTTTGCGCTGTCGCTTAAATTCGAGTCCATTGCCCGCAAAAAGCCGTAGCCTTCGTTTGAGATTTCTAAAATGCCCGTGAAAAGTATAAATCCACCAGCCTTTGTCTGTGCGCGCAAAATCTCAAATATCAGCTCTTGGCGGCGGAATTCGCTTGGATTTTCCACGCCTAGCTCGTTGGCGATTTTGGTTAGGCTCTGTAAATCGAGCAACTTCAAGTCCTCAATCTTGTATCCCTCGACAGGAATGTGCGTTCGTTGTTTTTTGTTTTCCATAAAACCTCGTTTTGAGTAGAATTTAGTGTGATGGTGATAATTATGTGAAAATCTTTGTGAGATTATAGACAAAAATTCTTAAAAAATGCTAAATTTTGTAAAAAATTTACGAAAAATTTTTAAAATTCAGCCCAAAGCAAGCAAAAAAGCGTTTTACGAGCTTAAAGTTGCAACAAAATCAAACAAATGAGTTTAAATTTAAGCAAATTTTGCTACAATACCCCTTTAAATTCAAGGCAAAATGATGACAAACATTAGAAATTTCTCTATCATCGCGCACATAGACCACGGCAAAAGCACGCTGGCTGATTGTATCATCAGCGAGTGCAACGCCATAAACGAGCGGCAAATGTCCGCGCAAGTTATGGACACTATGGACATAGAAAAAGAGCGTGGCATAACGATAAAAGCACAATCCGTGCGCCTTGAATACGAATTTAGCGGGCAAAAATACACGCTCAATCTCATCGACACGCCCGGACACGCGGATTTTAGCTATGAAGTAAGCCGAAGCCTAGCAAGCTGTGAAGGGGCTTTGCTGGTAGTTGATGCAAGTCAAGGCGTGCAGGCTCAAACCATAGCAAATGTCTATATCGCCCTAGAACACAACCTTGAAATAATCCCCGTCATCAACAAAATTGATTTGCCACAGGCTGACATAGACAAGGTAAAGCACGAGATAGAACATATCATCGGCATTGACTGCGCTGATGCCATTTGCGTGAGCGCAAAAACAGGGCAGGGCATAAAAGAGCTGATAGAAGCGATTATCACAAGAATTCCCGCCCCGCAAAGCGATGAAAACGCGCCCTTAAAGGCTCTCATTTATGATAGCTGGTTTGACAACTACCTTGGCGCGCTGGCACTTGTGCGTGTGTATGAGGGTAGCGTGGCTAAAAACGATGAAGTGCTGGTGATGAGCACGCAAAAACGGCATTTCGTGCAGGATTTGCTGTATCCGCACCCATTAAGCCCTATCAAAACGCCTATTTTAAGGGCTGGGGAAGTTGGCATAGTGGTGCTTGGACTTAAAACTTTGGGCGATGTGCAAGTGGGCGATACCATAACACTCACAAAAAACAAGGCGCAAGCGGCGATTGCTGGCTTTGAAAAGGCAAAAGCCTTTGTTTTTGCGGGACTTTACCCCATAGACACGGACAAATTCGAGGACTTGCGAGACGCGCTTGAAAAGCTCAAACTCAACGACAGCTCCATTACCTACGAGCCTGAAACCTCGCTGGCACTTGGCTTTGGCTTTCGCGTGGGCTTTTTGGGGCTTTTGCATATGGAAGTGATTAAAGAGCGCTTAGAGCGTGAATTTCACTTGGATTTAATCGCCACAGCGCCTACGGTTACTTATGAAGTGTATTTAACAGACGGGCAAATGGTGCAAATTCAAAACCCAAACGAACTGCCCGCCACAAACAAAATCGCCCTTATCAAAGAGCCTTTTGTCAAGGCTACCATCATCACGCCGAGCGAATTTTTGGGCAACCTCATCACGCTTTTAAACCGCAAACGCGGCATTCAAACCAAAATGGACTATATCACGCCCCAACGCGTCCTGCTTGAATACGACTTGCCCTTAAATGAAATCATAATGGACTTTTATGACAAACTCAAAAGCCTTACAAAGGGCTATGCGAGCTTTGATTATGAGCCAAGTGGCTTTGTGGAGGGTGATTTAATCAAGCTTGATATAAAAGTAGCGGGCGAAAATGTCGATGCGCTCAGCATCATCGTGCCAAACGAAAAGGCGATGAGCAAGGGGCGCGAGCTAGTAAAAGCGATGAAAGAAATCGTGCCAAGACAGCTTTTTGAAGTCGCCATACAAGCAAGCATAGGCAACAAAATCATCGCCCGCGAGACCATAAAATCAATGGGAAAAAATGTAACGGCAAAGTGCTATGGCGGCGACATCACGCGCAAACGAAAATTGCTTGAAAAGCAAAAAGAAGGCAAAAAGCGAATGAAAGCCATAGGCAAGGTGAATTTGCCCCAAGAAGCCTTTTTGAGCGTGCTTAAAATAGACTAAAATTTATTTTTTGTTTTGGTGTTGCGGGATAACTCATAAATTTGCGATAAAAAGTGCTGATTTATCAAAAACAAAGCAAATTGTTCTTGTGAGCCGTTTTCTTAAAGACGGCGCGGCAAGCTAAAAAAGCTAAATTTCAAAGCCTTTAAGCGAATTTAATTCGTAAATTTTGCAAAAATTTGTTTGATAACCTAAAATCTTAAATTTTGTTATGCTGACTTGTTTATTGTCATACCGATAAATTTTTGTCATACTGCCTTATTTGCTGTCATACTGAGCGCAGCGAAGTATCCATAAATTTAAAGTGCAAAGTTGTGCTTTAAAAGTGTGGATTTTTCGCCTTTTACAAAGGCTAAATATAACAAATGTTTGAATTTTTTTGCTACGCCTTGCAAGTTATTTTGTCGCTCGCTCAAAATGACAAAAAGTGGATTTTTTACCGCAACTACACTTTGCAAGCTGCTTGCTTACTTTGCGCTAACGCACTCCACTCAATTTATATTGAATTTTTTTAAAAAAATTCACAAATTTTAATCAATTTTTTGAATTTAGCCCTTGACAAACACTTGGTGTAATGCTTTATAATGTCAAAACCAAATTTGATTTTGGATAAAAATTCATCGCCTTTGCGAAAAAAGCATTTGCAAAAAGGCGCAAGGTGCTGAATTTACACACAAAGGAGCAAAAATGAGAATTTTAGTGGCGTATTTTAGCGCAAGCGGGATTACCAAAGAAGTGGCGCAAAGCATTGCAAGCGTAGCGCAAAGTATGCAAAATGCGGTGCAGACTTTTGAAATCGCACCCAAAGTGCCTTACAGCAAGGCGGACTTGGACTGGACGAACGAGCAAAGCCGCACTACGATAGAGTGCAAGGACAAAAACTCACGCCCCGAGCTAGCGCAAATAACTGATATATCGAGCTTTGATGCGATTTTTATCGGCTTTCCTGTGTGGTGGTATAACGCCCCGCATATCATTTTCAGCTTTTTAGAAAGTGCCGATTTTAGCGGCAAAATCATAGTGCCATTTTGCACGAGTGGCGGCAGTGGGCTTGAAACAGCCCCAAAAGATATGCAAAAATGCGCTCCAAAGGCGATTTTTAGACAAGGACGGCGCTTTGACTTTGGGGCAAACCGCGCAAGCATACGAAAATGGGTTGAGAGTTTAAATTTAAGCTGAATTGAGCTTTTGCCGCGAGCGCGTAAAAGGAGTAAAATTCGCGCAAATTCACGGCAAAATGCAAGTGAATTCAAAATGGTGCGGATGAAAGGACTTGAACCTTCACGCATTGCTGCACCAGATCCTAAGTCTGGCGTGTCTGCCAATTTCACCACATCCGCAAAACGCTTGCTAGTGCCAAAATCGGCACAATGCAAACTTGAAAGCATTTAAAAGCTCATAAAATGGTGCGCCCAAGAGGACTCGAACCTCTGACCTACGGCTTAGAAGGCCGTTGCTCTATCCAGCTGAGCTATGAGCGCATAAATACCATACTTCAAAGGCTAAATTCACAATCAAAAGCCTAAATTTTAAGGCGAAAAAACTTTTTCGCTCTTTAAATTCAAAGCCAAAATAAAATCGGCTCTCAAAATTCAGCCTTTTTGTGTGAATTTCACGCTAAATTCAAAGTGTCTAAGGCTTAAAAGCCTAAATTCAAACACCTTGCGCGCAAAAAACCTTGACTAAGTATGGTGCGCCCGGTAGGAATCGAACCCACAGCCTACAGATCCGAAGTCTGTCGCTCTATCCAGTTGAGCTACGAACGCGACTTGGGGTGGGCGATGGGTCTCGAACCCACGACCCCCAGTGCCACAAACTGGTGCTCTAACCAACTGAGCTACGCCCACCATAAAATGGTCGGGGCGAAAAGATTCGAACTTTCGACCCTCTGGTCCCAAACCAGATACGCTAACCAGACTGCGCCACGCCCCGACACGACAAAATAAAACGCCGATTATACAAAAAAAAATCTTATAAGTCAATAAAAAGGCAAAATTTGCGTAAATTTTGACAAAAATTTGAAAAATTTATAAAATTTTTTATTTTAATAACAAATTTCAAAATAAATTAAGAATTTTTTGCTACAATGTCAAAATAAATTTATACGAAAGGACAAAAAATGTCAGTTTTAGTTATAGGTGCTGATGAGATTACGCCGATAAAGGCTGTGCTTTATGATTTGGGGGCGAAAAAAGTGGAGCATTGGGACGCGCGCAACGAAAACCGCGTGAACCGTAAGCCCATACCGCAAGACACCAACTGCGTGGTGATGCTTACAAGTTTTCTCAACCACAACACGATGAAAAAGATTAAGGGCGAAGCTAAAAAACGCTCCATACCCCTTGTGTGCGCCAAAAGAAGCGTTAGCTGCGTGTATAGCGAGTATTGCAAGGTCTTTAATCTCGGCAAGGATTTTTCTTGCCCAAAAGCTCAATAATTTACAAAATGAGAGTAAATTTCATTTAAAGATAAATTTTGAGTGGGAAAAGGCAAAGCGTAAATTTAAATGAGCTTGTGAAATTTACCGTCCGTAAAAAGCATTCAAAGCGCAAATTTATTTTTCAGTAAAAGAGCTTTAAATTTTACTTTTCATTCTCGCTTTGCTTTTTCATCATTTGCAGCCACTCGTGGAGCTTTTTTTCAGCTCCCAAGTCCTTGCTTTCGTAGAATTTTAGGGGTTTTGCAAGGTATTGTTGCTTGACATAGCCACCAAAATCGTGCGGGTAAAGGTAGTTTTTAACGGCAGGGTTGTTGTTGTCAAGGTGTGGCAAAATGGGCAGCGGCGGGTTATTTTGCACGAAATTTAACGCCTTGTTGATAGCCTCATAGCTTGAATTTGACTTCACAGCACTTGCCAGATAGACTACGCATTGTGCTAGGGGGATTCGCGCTTCGGGGTAGCCTATGTTTTTCACCGCTATGAGCGTGTTGATAGCTAAATTTAGGGCATTTGTATCGGCGTTTCCTATGTCCTCGCTCGCAAAGATGACAAGCCTTCGGGCGATGAAATCCGCACTCTCTCCGCCCTCAATAAGCCGCGCCAAGTAATAAAGCGCCGCGTCTATATCACTACCTCGCAGGCTTTTGATGAGCGAGCTGGCAAGGCGGTAATGCGTGTCTTTTGAGCTAACGCCGTCATTTAGGGCGTTTGCTTTGAGCGTTTTAAGCGTTTGCAAGGAAAGCGTTTTTTCATCGACAAGCAGGGCAAATTCGATTAAATTCAGCACCGCACGCGCGTCCCCGCCGCACATTTTAAGGATATACGCACACGCTTTTTCATCGCAAAGCACGCCAAGCTCGCTCTTTACGCGCTCTATCAAGGGCTTTAAATCGCTTTCGCTCAAAGCCTTAAATTCAAAAAGCATCACGCGACTTCTTATGCCTGAACTTAGCACAAAGAAAGGATTTTCCGTGCTTGCGCCGATTAAAATGCACTTAGCGTTTTCAAGCGGCAAAAGCAGCATTTCTTGCTGAGTTTTTGAAAGGCGGTGAATTTCATCGATGAAAATAAGCGGCTTATACAAGCTCTCATCATACTTTGCGATGATTTTTCGCAAATCATCAAGCTTAAAATTTGCCCCGTCAAACTCATAAAAATCAAGCCCAAAATCATTTGCCACAGCCCTTGCAAAGCTCGTTTTGCCACAACCTGCTGGACCGAAAAATATGCTGTGTGGGAGTTTTTGTTTAGCGATAAAGGTTTCAAAAAGCCTAACAAGCTCGTTTTGCCCTAAAATTTCTTTCAGCGTTTTGGGGCGAAATTTCAGGGCTAAATTTTGCATAATTATGGCAGCATAGGGTTTTTGGGGCTGTTTTTTTTCTCGCCCTCATCATCAAAGATGATTTTGTCGCTGTTGAAGTTGATTTCTTCACCATTGACACTCATTTTGCTGAGATTGAAATCGCTTTCAAATTTAAAATCCAAGCTGTAATTATCGCCATTTTGCACGAAAAAGTTGTCAATGCCGATAAACATAAAAGGCGGGAAAATCTCACTCAGCTTCGCCTCACTTTGGGCGTTGTAGCGAAAGGCGTAGTTTGAGCTTGTGCCTTGCAAATCGCCGTTTGAGCTGAATTTTTTGCCCTTTGAGTTGAAGGTGTTGCTAAATTTCACCACAGGTTGCGTGGCGAAAAAGATTTGGAGCATATCATCGGGCAAAATCGCGCCAAATTCGCCCGCATAAAAGGCTTGGACGAATTCCATAGACACATTTTCTACCTCGAATTCGCCTTTTATGTCATCAAGTTTGATTTGCATCATCGGCGACTCCACGCTTTTTATGCTGATATTTACCTTGCTTGCAAGCATTTCGCCAGCATCAGGTAGGCTTTGGTTTTTGCTTTTGGCACTTTGTGAAGTAAAGGCAAACTCCAAAAGGCTTATGTCATCGACTTTTACGCTTTTGACAGAGCCTTTACCATCAGCTACGGCGGCACCAGCGAAATACTCCGTTATGCTAACGCCCTTGCCATAGTCCTCTTCGTAAGCTAAATCGCTCATAGTAAAACTTATAGGCGCATACCCAGACACATCAACAAAAGAAAAGTCCTTAATCTCAACACTTGATTTAAGCATTTTGCCCGACAAATCAAGCTCGCTTTGTCCGCTTGCACCTACGAGCTTGAACGAGTTTTCGCCTTCTTTAAAGTCTATGTCAGCGACTTTTGTGCGCACGCTTACCTTGCCAAAGAGCGAAACGCTAGCCCTTATGTCAAGTAAATTTTCGTTAAATTCTACCTTTGAGCCTACAAAAACCTCTTGCAACGCCGCAAAAACAGGGCTTTGCACCTTGATAATGACATTGTCTTTTGCAAGAGCGTTGTTTTTAAGCTCCATATCCACGCTAAAAGTAAGCCACTCGCCAAACTCAGCACTGCTTGCTAGCTGATAAGACTCAGCCTTTATGCGCCCCTCAAAACTCGCCTTTGAAGTAAAAAAGCCTCTCTCAAACTTCACATTTTCAAAGGCTACGAAGTCGTTTGGCTTGATATTTTGCTCGAAAAACTGCTGATTGAGCTTGCCCATATAAGCCACTTGCGCCAGATACGCTACCAAAACAAGCCCCACTGCGAGTGCTGCGATGATGATTTTTTTCATTGTCTGTCCTTTTTTGAAACTAGGCTTTATTATAACATAAATTTCACACTTTTGTGGCATTTTTGATAGAAATTTAAAAAAAGGGTTGGTTTAAATTCTTGTTATCGTGGGTTTGCTTTGCAAATGTGATTTTATTTTTGAGTGAATTTAGCCTTAAATTTAGTTAAAATTCTAAAAAGCCTTTTACCTTTCTAACTCCCTTTGTAGCGCAAATTTAAGCTCGTTTAAGCCACTTTTTTCAAGGCTTGAAATTTCAAGTATGAATTTTTGTGGGTTTTGAATTTGGCTTAAAAATTCAGCTAAATTCGCCTTTTGGGTTTGAAATTTTTGCTTAAATTCATCGCCAAAATTTTGCGTGTCGCTTTTTGAAAGCGCTATGCCAAAGGCTCTTTGCGAAAGTAGGGGCGAAAATTTTTTAAGCTCATCTTGCAAAATGCAAAACTGCTCTTTCAGGCTCATTTTACGCTCACTATCAAGCACGAAAAGCAAAAAGCTCGTTCGTTCTATGTGCTTTAAAAAGGCTAGTCCCAAGCCCTTGCCTCCGCTTGCACCCTCGATAATCCCCGGTATGTCAGCCATTACAAAGGAATGATTTTCATTAACTTCGATAAGTCCGAGCTTTGGCGTGAGCGTGGTAAATTCATAGTCGGCTATTTCTGGCTTTGCGTTTGATAACACTGAAATAAGCGTGGATTTGCCAACATTTGGAAAGCCCACAAGCCCCACATCAGCGATGAGTTTTAGCTCCAAACGCACTCGCACGCTTTGCCCCTTAATGCCCTTTTGCGCATAATCTGGGCGTTGATTTTTAGCACTCTTAAAGTGCGTGTTGCCAAGTCCGCCCTTGCCCCCTTTGAGCAAAAGCTCCCTTTGCCCTTCTTTTGTCATATCAGCTAGCACTTCTTTGCTTTGTGTGTCGATGATTTGCGTGCCTTGTGGGACGGGGATTTCAAGGTTTGCGCCACTTTTGCCGCTTTTATTTTTTTTCTCGCCGTCCGCACCATTTTGCGCGGCTAATTTTTTTTTGCCCTTAAAATTCGCCAAAGTGTGAGCGTTATTGTCGCAAATAATGATGACATCGCCACCCTTGCCCCCATCTCCGCCATCAGGTCCGCCTAATGGCACATACTTTTCACGGCGAAAGCTCACAGCGCCCTTGCCACCATCGCCAGAGCTTAAAACAATCTCCACACTATCGATAAACATAAATTATGCCTTGCCTTAAATTTAAGCAAAAGTATAGCAAATTATTGCAAAATTTTCACTTGTGCTGAATCATCACAGCGAATTTAAATTTTAAGCACCATTTGCCCTGCTCAAAGCCTTGTGAATTCGGCTTTTATGTCGCAAATTTTTGCCCTATACATAGCGGTTGAAACAAGCATATCAACGCCAGTTTTAGCGTAATCTGTGGAGTTTTCTTTGTTTATGCCGCCTGTGGCTGAAAGCAAAATGTGTGAAAATTTAGCCCTTATCTCGCTCACAAGGGAGCTTAAAGCCCCACACTCAAAGCGTTCGCACTGCAAAATGTCAGCACCCAAAGCCGCAAAACGCCTTGCTTCGCTTGCATTTTCTACTTCAACGATGATTTTATGCTCTTTAAAGGCATTTTTAAGCCGCAAAAAGCCCTTTTCAAAGTCATCACAAAGCACTCTATGCTCTTTAAACGCCAAAATACTATCGCTTAGCCCATATCTGTGCGGCAAGCCACCGCCACTTACAAGGGCTTTGAGCAAGAGTTTTTTAGCAAAGGGCATAGTTTTGCGCGTGCCAAGCAAGGCTATGTTAGGGTTGTGTTTGCGGGCGTTTTCAAGCATAGCTCTTGTGTAGCTTGCCACAGAACTTGCGTGTTCGAGCAAATTTTGCATAGTTTTTGCCACGCGAAGCAAGTCCTGCGCCTTGCCTTTTAGGGACAAAAAACGCTCTTTTGGCTGAATTTTCGCCCCATTTTCAAGGGCAAATTCACACTCAATGTCAAGCATTTTAGCAAGTTTTACGCACTCATCGACACCGCAAAGTATGATTTCATCATTTTTTGGAAAAAAGCACAAATTTGCTTTGGCGCAAATTCCCAAGCCAAAGCTCGTGTTGTCAAGGTAGGGCGCATCATCGTTGAGTAAATTTACAAGCTCGTTGTCGCTAAATTCAAACATAATCTGCCTTTTTTATGTGAATTTTAGCATATTTTTGCCCCTTGGCGCAAATTTTGTTTGATGAATTTACAAGGCAAAATGCTTGACAAGGGGGTTTAATGGGCTAAAAATTTTCGTTTGGATAAATGTAGGCTTTTTTGTTGATGAAAATCTCATCATTTACCGCTTCGCCAGCGTTTAGCAAGATACTAATGTTTAAAATGATGACATTATCCTTGCTTAAATTTGCGTCCGCATTTGTATGCGTCAAACGCCCATTTTCGCACTCTTGCAAGGGGTAAAAATAATCAATACGCACGCTATCCTTTGCGCTTGGGTAGTGAAACTGCGTGAAATTTAGGCACTCTTGCCCCTGCGCTTTGGCTTTTACAAGCAAATACTTGGCTAAATCCACGCTGTTGTGCGCTAGGATTTGCCCCTGCGTGTAAAGGCGCAAATCCTTAATCTGCCTTGGCGCGTAGCTTGATATTTGCAAGGACAAAACCGCCACAAAGCTCACAAAGACAAGCAAAATCAAGCTCATCAGCAAAACAAAGCCCCTTTTCATCGCACAATCCACTTTTCAAGGCAAGAGTTTTGGGCGTTTAGGCAAAGTTTGAGCGCGAATTCGCCCGCATTTTCGCTAATGCTGAATTTTTTGACATTTTCAAGCAAAACGCCCTTGCGCGAAATGCCCGTGATATAGGGCGTGTAATGATAAACAAGCGTGTCATCTTGCAAAATAAGGCTCACTTTGGCTTCTACAAGCTCGTAAAAGCCTATAAATTCATCGTTTGTAAAGGTAAATTTCTCTTTATTTAAAGGCTTAATTTTGTGAATTTTACGCTCTTTTTTGTCGTAAATGTGTAAGAATTCGTTGTTTTTTGCGCCTTGCAAGTCGTTTTGGTTTGTCAAAACGCCAGCGTTAAAGGCTTTAAGCCCATTTTGTAAGGTGTAGCGAAAATGGCTTTTTGGGGCGTAAAAAGTGGAATTTTCATCTTTTAAAACAACGCCCGCACTTCCTATAAAAAGGGCGTTTTGGCGTTGTAAGATGAGATTTTGCGTGTCTTTTAGCAAGCACTCAAAGCCTTGATTTAAGGGCGTAAATTCAAGGCAATTTCGCAGGATTTTTTCAGCTATCATCAAACTAGCGTTCGTGTTGGCAAGCTCAAAGCTCATTTGCCTACCATAAAAGTGCGATAAATTCATCGTTACTTTGGCAAAAAGCACAAAGCAAACGCTCACAAGCCCCAAAACAAGCAGCGTTTCAAAAAGACTAAAAGCTTTTTTCATCTTTGAAAAATGCCTTAAATTCATCATTTTCGGGCTTTAAGGCTTTGAGCTTAAAGGTAGAGCCTTCATCAAAGGCTTGTGAAAAGGGCAAAACGCCTAAATTTTGGGTTGAAAGCTGAATTTTTTGCGTGGGCGCGCTTTGCAAGGCTTTTTGTTCGTTGTAAAGGGCTTGGTTAAATCCCACAAAAGAGCCATTTTGCGCCACTCTTTCAAAGCTAGCGTAAAAAAAGGCAAAGACTATGCCTAAAATCACAAGGGCAAAAAGGGTTTCGATGAGCGAAGAAGCCCTTTTCATCGCTTTGCACTTGCGTTTATGGCTTCAAAAAATGCGCCCCGAACGGCTTTTTCTTCTAAAATTTTTACGCCTTTTATGGTAACGCCAGCGGGCGAGCAAACTTGCTCTTTGATAAGTGCTGGGTGTTCGTGCTTTAAAAGGGCTGTGAAACTCTCAAACAAGCCCTGTGTGAGCTTTAAGCTCAAATCTTTTTTCAAGCCCCCATAAACTCCACCATTTGCGATACTCTCAGCCACAACGGCTAAAAATGCGGGCGCACAGCCACTTATCGCCATCGCTACGCTCATTTGTGCGGGGTTTTCAAGCTCATAAGCCTTGCCAAAGGTGCTTAAAATAGCCTTTATCTCGTCTTTAAATTCAGCATTTTCGCACACAAAAGGCGTGGTTGAAGCCTTGTGAAAAGCCGCTATGTTTGGCATAGCAAGGGCATAGTTGCAAGATTTTATCGCTTGTAAGTCCTTGAAATCTTTATTTGCTAAAATGCTGATGATAAATTTCGCTTTGCCCGTGAGCTTGCGAGCTAGCTCATCGAGCGCATAAGGCTTAAAGGCAAGGATTAAAGCCTTGTTTTCAGCCTTAAATTCATCATAAAGTAGGATTTGAAAGCCGTTTTTTTGAAACTCATCAAGTTTTTGAGCACTTCGCCCCACGATACAAAGGGCATAATCATCTTTCAAACCCCACGCCAAAGCCCTAGCCATAACGCCTGAGCCGAGTATGAAAAGTTCTTTCATTGAGCTTCGTTGTCTTTTCGCAAATAGTTTGAAATTTTATCCATTTGCGAAAACTGCGGATAAGCTGCTGAGTCCAAAATCACCTGCGCTAGGGAGTTGTTGTCCCAGTTGATGAGTATGGGCGCAAGGAAATTCAGCGTTGAGTCGCTTATGTTTTCGTGTATCGCCATTATCACAAAGGCTTGGCGTTTTGAATTCTTTTCAAGCCCTAGCAAATCTTGATAATAAAGCGGTATGTCAAAGTTGTAGTTCGGTCTGATAAGGTTTGCATCGATGAGAATGAAACTAAAATCGCTTCCGTCCAAGCTTTTGAGCTTTACAAAAATCTCATCAATGGGGATAAACTCCATATTTTTGGTTTTTTCAAAGCCTAAGATGGGGCTTTTGACGGCTAATTTCTTCGTTTTTGCACTCATTTTTGTCCTTGTTTTTTAAAATTGTTGCCTTAAATATCGGCTATTTATCTTTTTGCATTATAATTATACACGAAAAATTTTACAATAGGCTAAAACAAATGAAGAAAAATTTTCTTTTTATCGCTTTTGCTGCCTTGTTTCTCATCGGGTGTAGCGCAAAAGATGATGAATTTTACAATCTCAGCGCAAAGCAGTGGTATGACATCATCATCAAAGACTTGCAGAGTAAGGATTTGGAGATAGCCGATTCGCATTATACTTCGATGGCTAGCGAGCATATCGCCGACCCCTTGCTTGAAAACGCCCAGCTCATCTTAGCCCAAGCGCACATAGATGAAGAAGAGTATGAACTAGCGGACTTTTATTTAGAAGAAAACGCTAAAAAATTCGGCACTTCTAAAAATATGGATTTCATTCGCTTTTTGCAAATTAAGGCTAAATTTAAAACCTTTGCTCAGCCAAACCGCGACCAAGGGCTGCTTTTAAAGGGCAAGGAAGAGATTGATGAGTTTGGGGAGAACTACCCAGACACCAAATACGACCCGCTTGTAAAGACTATGCTTGCTAAATTCAACCTTGCCATTTACGCCCTTGATGAAAACATAGCCGCCCTTTACAAGCGCACGGGGCGAGATGAAAGCTATGAAGTGTATAAGCAAAGGCTTGATGAGTCAGACTTTGCAGGTGCGCCGATGATAAAGCCCAAAGTGCCTTGGTATCGATGGATTTTTGGCGACAAGTGAAATTTGGGCTGAATTTTGCGTGAAATTGAGCTAAAATTTGCGCAAAAATTCAAAAATTTTAAATTTTCGCGTGAATTTCGCACGAAATTTTGGTAAAAATTCAAAAAAGGATAAATTATGGAGTTACAACACAGCACTTACCCAGCCGAACTGCCTATTTTAGTGGAGGACGAGCTGTTTTTATACCCCTTTATGATAACGCCGATTTTTTTAAACGACCTTGCCAACATAAAGGCACTTGATGCGGCTTTGAAAAACGAAACGATGATTTTTGTCGCCCCGTCTAAATTTGAAGGCGCGCGGGGTTTTGATGAGATTTATGATTGTGGGGTTATCGGCACGGTGATGCGCAAAGTGCCTTTGCCAGACGGGCGCATAAAGATTTTGTTTCAAGGCTATGCAAAGGGTAAAATCATCAAACGCATAGCCGCAAAGCCCTTGCGAGCGATGATAGACATTATCTCACAAGAAAATGCTAGCGGGGCGAAAAATGACGCCCTTTTAGCCGTGCTTAAAGAAAAGGTTAAGGCTTTGGCGAACATAAGCCATTATTTTTCGCCAGATTTGCTACGAACCATTGAAGAAGGCACGGATAGTGCTAGGATTTGTGATTTGATTTTAAACACCATTCGCGTGAAAAAGCAAACGGCTTATGAATTTTTTATGCAAACAAATGTAGAGATAAAAATGACAAAACTTATCGATTTACTTGCTGAGGAAATCGAAACAAGTCGCTTGCAAAAAGAGATTAAAAACAAGGTGCATTCAAAGATAGACCAAACAAACAAAGAGTATTTTTTAAAAGAGCAAATCAAACAAATTCAAAAAGAACTTGGTAGCGATACTCAAAAAGAAGATGAAACCAAAGACTACTACGCCCGCCTTGAAAACAAAAAGAAATTTATGTATGAAGACGCTTACAAAGAAATCAAAAAGCAAATTGAAAAATTCGAGCGCATTCACCAAGACAACTCAGAAGCCTCAATGATACAAACCTACATTGAAACCGCCCTTGATGTGCCTTTTGAAAAACTTGCTAAAAAAAAGCTTGACATAAAAGAAGTGGCAAAACAGCTTGATAAAGACCATTACGCCTTGCAAAAGCCCAAAGAACGCATTGAAGAGTATTTTGCGGTGCGTGAGCTTTTGGAAAAAAGGGGTATTGAGGACAAGGACGGCGCAAAGGTGATAATGTGCCTTTATGGACCGCCCGGAGTTGGCAAAACTTCTCTTGCAAATTCAGTCGCAAAGGCGCTTAAACGAGAGCTTGTCCGCATAGCTTTGGGCGGACTTGAAGATGTCAATGAACTGCGAGGACACCGCCGCACCTACATAGGCGCAATGCCCGGACGCATAGTCCAAGGACTCATCGAAGCTAAACAAATCAACCCCGTTGTCGTGCTCGATGAGATAGACAAGCTCAACCGCTCCTTTCGTGGCGACCCAAGTGCTGTGCTTTTGGAGATTTTAGACCCCGAGCAAAATGCGAAATTTAGGGATTATTATTTAAATTTCAACATTGATTTAAGCAAAATCATTTTCATCGCCACAGCCAACGACATAAGCGCCATACCCAGCCCCTTGCGCGACAGAATGGAATTTATCGAGTTAAGTTCTTACACGCCAAATGAAAAATTTGCCATCGCGCAAAATTATTTAATCCCAGACGAACGCGCCAAACACGGCTTAAAAGCAAACGAGCTTAATATCAGCAAAGATGCTTGCGAACTCATCATCAGCGAATACACACGCGAAAGCGGAGTGCGAAATTTACGCCGTAAAATCGCTGAAATTTGCCGCAAAAGCGTGAAAAAACTACTTTTAAGCGACATAAAAAAAATAAGCATAAGCCCAAAAAATTTGAGCGAATTTTTAGATAAAAAGGTTTATGAAATCGAAAAGCAAAGTGGGCAAAATGCTGTTGGACAAGTCAATGGGCTAGCTTGGACGGCTGTTGGCGGTGAAGTGCTAAAAATCGAAGCCATTAAAATCAAAGGCAAGGGGCAACTCACGCTCACAGGCTCTATGGGCGATGTGATGAAAGAGTCCGCTCAAATCGCTTTTAGCGTGGTAAAAACGCTCATCGATAGTGGCAAGGTGCGCCTGCCAAAGCACCTTACGCGCAAGCTCAAAGCGAACATTTACGACATTTACAACATACATTTGCATATACCTGATGGGGCTACGCCAAAGGACGGACCAAGTGCTGGTATCACTATGTGCGTGGCACTTGCGAGTGTGTTTAGCGAAAAAAAGGTGCGTAGCGATGTGGCGATGACGGGCGAGGTTGATTTGGTGGGCAAGGTGTTGCCTATCGGCGGGCTTAAAGAAAAGCTCATCGCCGCTTATAAAGCCGACATAAAAACGGCTTTAATACCCGCAAAAAACTATGAGAGGGATTTAAAGGACATTCCGCTTGAAGTGCGCGAAAATTTAAATATCATCGCCGTAAGCGACATAAGCGAAGTGCTAGGATATACGCTGGTGTAGGGGCGTGGTTAGTTTGCGTGGCGTTTTGACATTACTTTTTAAAAAGAGTATAATTTGCTCGGAGTTGAACGCAGGATTGGCGACACCTGCTACCACCTAGTGAAAGCCTTGTTTTACACCGCTTGCTAGACTTGGAGGATGGGTTCTCCCAACTCTTTTGCTGTCATTTGTGTGTTATTTATCATCGCAAGCAAATTCAAAAAAGGTTGGAAACTATGCAAAATAATGTCGCGCATAGTTTTACTGACAAACCACTGGCAGTCGCCTCTTTCATCAAACCAACACAATTTTAGAAAGAAAGGATTGCGGGGATTTTTGGGACAATCCTTAACCCCGCCGAGCCACTCAAAGTCCCAACTCGGCTGAAATTATAACCCATTTTTGTTTTAAGTTGATAAATTTTTTTATAAATTTTAAGAAAAAATTTAGTCAAATAATGCTAAAATTTTGCGTTGATTTAGGGTTTAGCCACATTTAAAAAGGCTAAATTTGCGTTAAATTTATGAATTTTAGCTTAAAATTTAAAAACGCTTTTAAGCTAAAATTGAGGCAAAAATGGAGAAAATTTAATGATAGCTTACGAAAAAAGGGTGCTTAAAAACAAATTTGAAATTTATGCTTGTCCTGTGAATTTAGGAAGCGAAGTGATAAGCGTGGATATTTTTTACAAGGTTGGCTCGCGCAACGAGCAAATGGGCAAAAGCGGGCTAGCGCATATGCTTGAACACTTAAATTTCAAAAGCACCAAAAATTTAAAGGCTGGCGAGTTTGATGAGATAGTCAAGGGCTTTGGAGGCGTGGATAATGCAAGCACGGGCTTTGATTATACGCATTATTTCATCAAATGTTCGCGCGCGAATTTAGACAAGGCTTTGGGGCTTTTTGCCGAGCTGATGGCGAATTTAAGCCTAAAAGATGAGGAATTTCAGCCCGAACGCGCTGTGGTGCTTGAAGAAAGGCGTTGGCGCACGGACAACAATCCGCTTGGGTATTTGTATTTTAGGCTTTTTAACAATGCTTTTTTGTATCACCCTTACCACTGGACGCCCATAGGCTTTTTTAAGGACATTGAAAGCTGGAAAATAAACGATTTGCGTGAATTTCACTCTACCTTTTATCAGCCCAAAAACGCCTTTTTAATGGTAAGCGGCGACATAGAGCCAAATGAGGTTTTTAGGCTAGCAAAGGGGCATTTTGAGGGCATTAAAAACGGCAAAAAAATTCCGCCCATTCACACTAAAGAACCACAACAAGACGGCGCAAAAAGGGTTGAGATTCACAAAAATTCAGACACCGAGCTTTTAGCCCTTGCCTTTAAAATCCCAAATTTCAAGCACAAGGATATGCCTGTTTTAAGTGCTTTGAGCGAGCTTTTAGGCACGGGCAAAAGCTCTTTAATCAACGAAATTCTCATCGACAAACTAGGGCTTATCAACGAATACTACGCCTTTTGCAACGAAAGCATTGATGAGAATTTATTTATTTTTATCTGCGTTTGTAATGTTAATGTCAAGGCTGAGAGCGTAGAAAAGGAACTTTTAAAGATTTTAGAGCAAGTAAAGAGCGGTAAAATCAGCCAAAGAGACTTGCAAAAGGTAAAAAACCGCGTTAAAAGCGACTTTATCTTTTCGCTAAATACCGCAAGTAGCGTTTCTAGCATATATGGAGACTATATTGCCAAAGGCGATTTAAAGCCGCTTTTGGAGTATGAAAGTAAGGTTGAAGCCCTTGAAATTCAGCATTTAACAAGGGTTGCAAAGAAGTATTTTACGCCCAAAAATTCAACGACTATCATTTTGAGAAAGGACAAACAATGAACAAAAACGCGATTATCGGTGCGATGTGCGCCCTTGTAACGCCCTTTAAATCAGGCAAACTTGATGAGCAAACTTATCAAAAGCTCATCAAAAGGCAAATAGCAAACGGCATAGACACCGTAAGCCCTGTGGGAACGACAGGCGAAAGTGCCACTCTCACTCACGAAGAACACCGCCGCTGCATAGAAATCGCCGTTGATGCGTGCAAAGGCACGAACACAAAGGTGCTTGCAGGAGCTGGCAGCAACGCCACTCACGAGGCGATTGAGCTGGCAAAATTTGCGCAAAAGTATGGAGCAAACGGCATTTTAGTCGTAACGCCTTACTACAACAAGCCCACGCAAGAGGGTTTGTATCAGCACTACAAGGCAATAGCCGCAAGCGTTGAAATCCCCGTGCTTTTATACAATGTCCCAGCTCGCACAGGCTGTGATATAAGCACTTGCACGGCGATAAGGCTTTTTAAGGATTGTGCGAACATTTATGGCGTGAAAGAAGCAAGCGGAAATATCGACAAATGCGTGGATTTGCTCGCCAACGAACCCAAAATGGCGGTTATTAGCGGCGATGATGCGATAAATTATCCCATTTTATCAAACGGAGGCAAGGGCGTCATCTCTGTGAGCGCGAATTTGCTGCCCGATATGATAGCAAAGCTCACGCATTTAGCCTTAAATGAACATTACAAAGAAGCAAAAGCCATAAATGACGAGCTTTATGCTATCAACAAGGTGCTTTTTTGCGAGAGCAACCCCATACCCATAAAGGTGGCAATGTTTATGAGCGGGCTTTTGCCAAGCCTTGAATACCGCTTGCCTTTGGTTGCACCAAGCAAAGAGTCGATGAAAAAGATTGAAGAAGTGTTAAAACTTTACAGTGTCGTGGGTTTTTAGTGGATTTTGCTTGCGCGAAAGTTCGCAAAATGTGGCGTTTAGCAAGGTGCTGTGCTTAAATTTAAGGCAAAATTTAGGCTTTTGCTTGAATTTTTGCTTTGATTTAAAAAAATTGTAAATTTTTAGTTAAATTTAAAAGAAATTTACTCAATTTCACGCTAAAATTTACAAATGAGATTGTGAAAAATTTAAAAGGACAACAATGAACCGCTTTATTTGGCAATACCTTTTTGGCGCGTTTTTCATCGCGTGGCTGTGTGTATCTAGCACCGCTTGGGACTTTGGCGTAGCGTGGAGTATGCGTGGGGCGGGTTTAGCCTTGCTCATTTTGGGCGTCATAGGGCGCATTTATGCCACAGTTTTCATCGGCGGTATGAAAAATGAGGGCGTTGATGGGACGAAATTTATCGATTATGGAGCTTATAGCCTGTGTCGCAACCCGCTTTATCTTTTTTCATTTATCGCATTTTTGGGGCTTTTAGCACTCACGGCTCAGCTTGCGCTCGTGTTTATCGGTGCTGTGTTTTATTTGCTCGTTTATCGCTACACGATTTTGGGCGAAGAGCGTTATCTTAAAGGGCGATTTGGTGCAGCCTATGATGAATTTTTAGCAAACACTTCGCGCTTTGTGCCTAAATTTAAGGGCTTTCACTGCCCCGAAAAAATCGAAGTGCGCCCTGAATTTTTACACAAAGAGTTGTGGCGGGCTTTGAACTGGTTTTTAAGCGCATTTGCCTTTATCATCGTGGCTGTGCTGCACGAGTGTGAAATTTTGCCAAATTTTTTCAAATTGTATTAGTTTTAAGCAAAGTTGTGCTACAATCAAATTTTAGTTTGTGAAAAGGAAAGAAAATGAGTGATTTTTTCAAAGGCAAAACCCTAGTCATCAGCGGTGGCACGCGTGGCATAGGCAAGGCTATCGTGTATGAGTTCGCAAAAGTGGGCGTAAATGTCGCTTTTACCTACAACTCAAACGCCGAGCTAGCGCAAGAAATAGTTGCTGACTTGCAAAGCAATTATAAAATCAAGGCAAAAGCCTATGAATTCAACATTTTAGAGCCAGAAACCTACAAAGAGCTGTTTGAAAAGATAGACGGCGACTTTGATAGGGTGGATTTTTTCATCTCAAACGCCATCATTTCAGGGCGTGCTGTGGTGGGCGGTTACACTAAATTTATGAAACTCAAACCGCGTGGTATCAACAATATCTTTACCGCAACCGTCAATGCCTTTGTCGTGGGCGCACAAGAAGCGGCTAAACGAATGGAAAAAGTAGGCGGGGGCAGCATTATCTCTATCTCATCAACGGGAAATCTCGTGCATATCGAAAACTACGCAGGACACGGCACGGCAAAAGCCGCAGTGGAAGCGATGGCGCGTTATGCGGCTACTGAGCTTGGCGAGAAAAACATTCGCGTCAATGTCGTAAGTGGCGGACCTATCGAAACGGACGCGCTTAAAGCCTTTACAAACTACGAAGAAGTCAAGCAAGCCACTATAAATTTAAGCCCGCTTGACAGAATGGGACAGCCGCAGGATTTAGCTGGGGCTTGTTTGTTTTTATGCTCTGATAAGGCTAGCTGGGTAACAGGACACACCTTCATCGTAGATGGTGGCACGACTTTTCGTTAGAATTTAACGCGTTTATAGCTGAAATTGAGCGCAAAGCCTTGCGGGCTGAAAAGCAAAAGCTGAATTTAGACTCAAATTTAAGCTCAATTTACACTTAAATTCACGCTTAACAGCGCAAGGTATCAAACCTTAAACCCCTGCTCGGCGGCGCACTCTTTGCAAACTACCACTAAATTTTCAGCAGTGTCTTCGTCTTTGTTGCCGTTTTTGTGAAAAACGCTCAGCATATTTTTAGCCTGAGTGCAGTCTTTGTGGCACTTGCTGCACTTCCAGCCTGCGCGGGTTTTTAGCTCGTGGGCTAGCTCTTCAAACTGCGTGGCTTGGCTTGGCAAATCAGGCAGTTTGCCTGATTTGTCGAAAAAGTCCTCTATATTCATTCTTTCAAGGCACACTTCAAGGGGTCCTAAAATCGCATAAATGTTCATTTTGGCTCTCTTTTGTTTTTGTTTTTTTCTTCAACTATGTCAGACACCCTGCGCTCTATGTTTGTGCGTAAGCGAAACTCCACGCGCTGTGAGTTAAAGGCGTGTTCGCGCTCGCCATCTTTGAGCGGCTCGCCTTGTGCGTTGAGCGGGCGGGCATTTGCAAAGCCGATAGCTAAAAAGTGCCTTCTCAGCCACTCTCTTTCTTTGCGGGTTAAATTTAAATTCAGCAAATACTGCAAAACCGCACGGGTGCGCTCTTGGCTCAAAGCCATATTATTAAAATACGCATCATTGCCCGTTAGCTCGCCCCAAAAAGAGCTTGTATGCCCTTCTATGCGGACTTCTTCTATGTTGTTGATGAATTCTTTGTCCATCAGTATGTGCAAATAGCGCGGAAAAAAATCGTCCAAAATCTCTTGAAATCTCGGGCTTAAATTCGCCGAACCTACCTTAAACAAAATATCTGGCTCAGTAAAACGCACGGTTAAGTCTTTATCAAGCACCGCTCCCCAAGCCTTTAAATCCGTTTGAAATTCATCGCCAAGTTTTTCTAAAAGCCCTTGCGAAGTGGCTTTGAAAATGCGCGGAATTCGCACGCTGTCATCAACCTTTATCATATACACCACGCTGATGAGCAAAAAAAGCAGCATTAAAGCCGTCATAATGTCGCTCAGCGGTATGAAATGGTCGTTATCTTCTTTTTTACCACCGCTTGATTTTAACGCACTCATTTAGCTGGACCTAGTTTGAGATTGAGATAATTGATGATTTTCTTGTAATCTTCGACAAATTTACCCGAAATGCTCGCTATATTCACGCCCATATTTTTCAGCACGCTTTCAAGCTCGTTGTCAAGGACTTTGATTTGAGAGTTAAGCGTTTCAGAGCCTTTGAGTAGGTTGTCGTTGATTTGCAGCAGTGAGCCTGTGAGCTTGCCGATATTGTCGTTGATATTGTTAGTGAGTTTTGTGGTAACTGAGACATAGTGCTTTTCCAAGCCTTCGCTGTGCTGTTGTATCTCTGCAAGGCTTTTTAGGCTGCTGTTTTGAAAGGTCGTCATCTCTTTAACGAGATTTGGAATGACGCTGTTCATATTTGTCAAAAAGTTCGCTAGGCTTTGGGCGTTTTTCTCTAAATTTGCCCTTTGTGCCACGAGCGCGTCAAGTATGGCTTTCATCGCGTTAGCATTTTCGGCGAATTTCGTGGAGTGTTCTACGACCACAGAATAATCCTTAATCGCCTTGTCGATTTTTTGGTAAAGCGAGTTGAGATTTTTCTCATTGACTTCAATGTATTCTTTATAGTTTTTTTGCCACACAAGCAGTGCGCCCACAGCGGCGTTAAGCTGCTTGAAGTTGTCGCCAAACTGCTCGGTGATTTTGTTGTTAAAATCTTTAATAACATCTTCAAGCGCCTTGATAAAGGCTTTGGAGTTGTTTTCTGCCATCGTTTTCGCAAAGTTATCAAAGCTCGCACTCATCGATGAAAAGCCGCTTTCTATGGCTTTGAGAGTGGTTTTTTGCGTAGCGACTAAATCCTCTATCCCCGCACTTTCATCGACTACTTCTTGCTTGCGAATGCGTTGTATCACCAAATCCGCCACGCGCAGTATGATGGAGAAAAACACGCCCATAACAGAAACCAAAAAGGCGGTTTTTATGCCAGCGATGAGCTGCGGCAAGCTCTCATCTATCTCATCAGGGTTGAAATTCGCAAGCCCTATGGATATGCCATAAAAAGTAAAGCAAATACCTATGGTGATGAGAAGTCCGCCAGCACCGGGAAAAAGCGTCTTGGTGCGTATGAGTTGGACGAGAAAAAACATAAAAAAGCCAAAAACGATGACCGTGCCTTCTAAAATATGAGCGTTCATATTTTGCGCGATGAGCTTTGGCAGCGTGATGATGAGTAAATCCACTTTTTTTCCTTTACAATGTGGTTTTGTTTTCCGTAACAAATTCAGCTAATTATAGTATTTGCATTTTTAAAAGTAGCTTAAAGTTTGCTTAAATTTGCAAATTTTTTGCGAATTTGGGTAAATTTTGGTAAATAAGACAGAAAATTTGTAAAATTTTTTAAAAAATCTTTCTTTCTTTATTTTGCTTTTTTGAATAATCTTTGGGAAGTTTTGCTTTTTTTAAACAATCTTTGGGAAGTTTTGAATTTTTTGTGATTTCTTAAATTTCAAGGTAAAATAGAGCGAAAATTTAAAAACTAAAACACCAGCTCGCAATGACGGCGAACCTTTGTCATTTTGAGCTATTTTCTTGTCATACTGAGCGCAGCGAAGTATCCATTTTCCGCAGTTTGCGGAGTAGGTTGAGTTTAAATTTAGCCTTAAATTTAAAGTGCGAATTGCACCTTTAAAGCGTGGATTTTTCGCCTTTTTGCAAAAGGCTCAAAAT
>OLGZ01000582.1_pt1 | contig 27670 bp, 30 predicted proteins | sample 1605981 | NCBI WGS metagenome assembly OLGZ01 (sample SAMN03283291) | human gut metagenome | biome: human-associated habitat; material: feces | host: Homo sapiens | place: Peru | collected 2012 | reverse complement strand
TTTCATCAGAATCCGGTGCTAAAGGGGATTTGGAAATATTTGATAATGTTTTAGAATTTTCCAAATATGTTGTTCCTGCTTCAAGTGCTTCTCAAAAAATAGCTAGTGATAAAATAAGTGAACATCCTGAACTTAAAGAAAAAATTATACTGAATCATGTTGATGATTTTGTTAAAAAAGGCACTCTTGGTGCAACTTTTGATGAAGTCCGGGAGGGAATTAATCAGGCATTAAAACTAGACTGTAATAAGGTAATAGCTATTGGGGAGGCTGCTACAAAATTTAAAAAATGTGTTGACTAAGTCTAAAATTTATGCAGAAATGTTAAAAGTAGATACTAAATCTATAACAGAAGCTACAATGAAAATGTTGAAAAAAAAGATACAAAATCAAGATAATGAAATGGATAATGATTTAGAAAGATAAGTTATGAAAGATGATAGTAAAATGAATGAATTTGAATTAAATAAAATTAAAGAAAAAGCATTAGAAAATCACATACCAATAATTATGGATGATACATTGGAAGTAATTGCAAAAATTTTAACCGAAAAGAAACCAAAAAGAATTTTAGAAATAGGTACAGCTGTAGGATACTCAGCAATGTGTTTTTCAAAATACTTGGCAGAGGATGGATTAATAGATACAATTGAAAGAGATGAAGAGCGTATAGAAGAAGCTAAACAAAACTTTAAAAAAGTAGAAGTTGAAAACAAAATCAATTTATATGAAGGAGATGCAGTTGAAATTCTTCCAACACTTAATGAAAAATATGATGTTGTATTTATTGATGCAGCTAAAGGAAAATATCCATTTTTCTTAAAAGAAGCATTAAGAATGCTAAATGATGATGGTGTAATATTAGCTGATAATATATTATATAAAGGATATGTTATGAGTGATTATAATAAACATAAACAACGTACAGCTGTAAGAAATTTACGTGAATACATAAAGGAAGTTACAGAAGATCCAAATCTTGAAACAGAAATTTTAGAGGTTGGAGATGGACTTGCTGTAAGTAGAAAAAAATAAATATTAGATAAAATAAAAGAGCTAGTTGTTTTCTACTAACTCTTTTATATCTTCTGGAAGATCTGAAATGAAATTAAGAGTGGACTTTAGAATTGGATGATAAAATGATATATGGCAACAGTGTAGAGCTTGTCTATTTATTAGTTTTGATGGTGAGCCATACAAAGAATCACCAATAAGAGGATGACCAATTGAAGAAAAATGAACTCTAATTTGGTGTGTTCTTCCAGTTTGCAAATTACATTTTACAAGTGACATATTATTAAATTCTTTAATAACAGTATAATTGGTTATTGATGGTTGACCACTAGTACAAACACATCTTTCTATTATACTATTCTCTTTTCTACCAATAGGTAAATTAATAGTTCTATTTTTGATTTCAAGGATCCCTGAAACAACAGCAAAGTATTCTTTTTGAAAGATGTGATTATCCATTTGTTGTATCAGAGATTCTTGTATATATTCATTTTTTGCAAATATAATTAATCCAGAAGTATTTAGATCTAATCTATTTACAGGCCTAATTTTTTTCTTTAATCCTATTTCATTGAAATAAAATTTAACTCCATTAGAAAGAGTTGTATCAAAATGTAAAATAGAAGGATGAACAGCAATACCTGCAGGTTTATTTATAATTAATAGCCAATCATCTTCATACACTATATCTAATTTGATTTGAGTCGGTACAACATTATCTGAATTTTCTTCGTAATTTAAGTCTACTTTTATATAATCACCAACTGAAACTGAAGAACGTGTATCAACATTTTTATTGTTCAATAAGACTAAATTGTTAGATATAACTTTATGTAATAATCTATTAGATAAGTTTAATTCATTTTGTAAAATTTGATTTATATTTTTGTATTTATTATCAATAACTGTATATTCTAAAAACATATAAAACTCCATAAATTTTATTTATATACAGATTATATCATAAAAAATAATCAAAATCTATTCTTTAAATTCATTTGATAATTTATTAATAGCTTTTGTTTCAATTCGAGAAACATAGGAGCGAGAAATTCCTAAACTTTTGGAAATTTCGATTTGAGTTTTTGGTTTATCTCCATTGAGCCCAAAACGTAATTCAAGAATGGTACGTTCTCTATCTTTTAAAATTGATTTCATTTTTTCGTATAAAAGTTTTACTTTAAATTTTAAATCAACAGAATCTTCAACACTTCTTTCGTCATTTTCTAATACTTCTTGAAGAGTAACAACATTATCATCTTTATCTTTACCAATAGGCTCATTAAGAAAAACTTCAGAATTTAATTTTTTAGAATTTCTAAAGAACATCAAAATTTCATTTGCTACTATCACCTGTTGGAAAATTATCATCGAGTGACAATTTCTTAGTACCTATAAAATTAATTGTTATATTTTCTCCATCAGATGTAATTGAACTAGCTACTAATTTAATAAGGTTTCTTTTAGTATTTAAGTCTAATGCATCAAAAGATGAAAAATATGTATCCAATATATTAAGCACTATATTAGCCGTTTCATTGTCACTTATTTCATCATAATTAGTATTGGTTAAAACCCTCATTTTTTTTTCTATTTCAATATTAAATTGTTTTAATTTTTTTATTTCATCAGAAATGTCATCAAGTAGTGATATATCTACATATTTAATTTTATCTAGTAGTAATTCAATGTCTTTTTGATTTTTAGTTAAGCAAAATTTTAAAGTTTTTAATTCTTGAGCTACATTATTATCAATATTGAAAATATTTGAGGAAATTTTTTTTAATGCTTTATAAAATTTTGACGTTGGTACAATTATTTTTTTAATTTCATTTAAAACTAAATCATCTGCTTCTAAGCCATTAATATTTCTACATTGACAATTTTTCATTTTACTTTTATCTTTTAATTCACATATATAAGTAAATTTTCTACGACCATTACCATCAACCACTCCTTGCTTCCTTAATTTTGCTCTCATAGCAGAACCGCAAAGAGAACAACGAAGTAATCCAGATAAAAGAGCATTACTTACTGTAGGTTTACGATATTTCATATCAGAGTTCTTAATTAATAAATTTTGAACTTCAACCCAATCTTTACCAGAGATAATACCTTTATGTTTTCCAATAGCAACAATCCAATCGGTAATTTTTCGCTTTTCAACAACATTTGATGAAAACTTTTTTTCAGTCTTATTATAAACCATTAAACCATTTTTTCCATTAAAGTCTTTTTCCTTTGCATAAATCTCAATATCAAAATTTTTAAAATAATTTAATGTATCTTTATCTGCTATGGCATAAACAGGATTAGTTAAAATATTTTTTAACCCCCATCTAGAATAGAATTTTCCAGTTTTAGTTTTCATATTATTTTGAATAGTATAAGTTTCTAGTTTAGTTTGAGATTTTAATTCTAAAAATTTATTAAATAAATTTTGAACAGTAATAATTTCACTATCAATAGGGGATAGCTTATATAGTTTTCTTTTTTTTCCCTCCAAAGAAACATATTCTATTTTTTCAGACCTAAATCCAGTAGGTGTATTACCGCCGAAGCCAGCGACCAGTTTTGGCAAGCTCAATCATATTATCTCTGATACGTTCAGCAATAGTATCACGCTCAAGCTGAGCAAAAACTGAAATCATAAACATCATAGCACGACCACTAGGAGTTACATTTTCAATACTTTCTGTAGCTGATAAAAATGAAATATTATATTTGTCAAATTCGTTTACTAAGTTGCTAAAATCAGATACATTACGACTAATTCTATCTAATTTATAAAAAACAACAGTATCAATTTTTTGTTCTCTAATATCTTTTAACATTTTTTTTAATCCAGGTCTGTTTGTATTGTAACCTGTATAACCTTCATCTTCATCATAAATAATAATATCTTTTTCTAAATTAATATCATTAAAAGTTAATTGAAGTTTCTTTTTACAAGCTTCAATTTGATTATGAATACTTTCGCCTTTACCAGTAAGTTTGGATTTACGACTATAAATACCTTTTTTAAACATCAAATAAAATCCTCCCTAAAAATTGTAAATCTAGTATATTGTATACATCAAAAATAGAAAATAAACATAGAACTCAAAAGAAACATTAATAAAAATAGATAAAACAGTAAAATAAGAGTAAATGAATCCTAATTTTAACAATAAGATTAAACATGAAACCAAAAGAATTATTATTACTAATTGCTTAATTATAATTTAACTTTTGTATTAAACATTATACAATAATTTAAGTTGATAAGTTATAAGTCAACTGCATTTAGTTGTTATACAGAAATACGAAAACAGTTAAGTGCAAAAGAAATGGAAGAATAGTATAGTAAAGGAGAAAAAGAATATGAGTAAAGCAATGATTGAAAAACGGATACTGGCAATATTTTTATCATTAGTAACAATCTTAGCAATTAATACACATTTTTCTATTACAGCAAAAGCTGCGAATACAGTTTATGGCTTTGGCATTAGCACAGCTAATGTGACGGTTCTTGATAAGAATTCTAGGGGCCAGATAGGAACTATTTATGCAAAAGAAGGCTGCACAATTGTTGACTATACAAATTATGGTGATTATTATCTGATTAATTATAGCATATCAGGTGGAAATGGATATAAAGAAGGACTTGTACCTAAAAATAGAATTACAGCTTATCCAAATACCATTTGTGCAACTATCGACAGAAATTATAGCGTATGGTATGGGCCAAATGCCAATAAATTTGGTACAATAGGAAGTTTATTTGCTGGAGAAAAAGTTACTGTTCTCAAACAAGAAGGAGACGGATATTGGGATTATATTGAATATAATGCTAGTGGGGGATTACGAAAGCGTGGATATGTTCCTCGTGAATATCTAAAGTATGATAAAAGTGTACTTCAAAGGAACCCTACTCCTCTAACTTTCAAAAAGAAAGGCAATAAAACATTTGATATATATGCAGGTCCAACAGACGTATATTACAAAATTGAAAATGTATATCTCACTGAGTATACTGTTTTAAAATCCTTAAATGTCTGGGGATTAAGTGTTGCATATATAGAATACACTACACCAAATGATTCGCAAGTCAGACGCGGATATATTATTAATCAGTAGGTATTAAGTGATTAAAAGCAAGACTGCAATGTATTAAAAAATAACTATTCTCCATTTTCAGAGATAATCCACTAAAGATTATCTCTGTTTTTTATTAAAAAATAAAAAGATTGGATAATAAATAAATTACTATCCAATCTTTAAAATATTATTTATATAAATCAAAGCTAAAAAATATATTTTCACAATCTTTTTGTTTTAAATAATACCAATATCTAGTTGGATACTCCATTTTTTCAAAACCATATGATTCAAAATAAATATATTCCAGTGCTTTTTTATATTCATCTTCTGTGACATATTCAAAGTTAGGAGAGAAAGTTGTTAGTTCATTGTTACGTATTTGGCGAATTCCTACAATATATTTTTCATTTTTGTATTCAATATCTATTATATTGAAATCCAATTTATCAGGCGTTTCAGAATAAAAATAATCTACAATTCGTATACTATCATTAATATTTTTTTCGGTTTTATCTATAAAATTAAGTAACATATCTTTTCCAAATATGAAATTTGACTCTGTAGAACTATTGTCAATAACTACACAATTATCATGAATTGCTTGTTCTTTACTATAATTTTCTGGAAGTTCATTTAATAAAGCATAGTTAGGCAAATTAGGAATATCAGTAGGAATAAATTTTACATTAACGGTATCCCTATTATTTTCCTTTTTCATTTTTATAAAAACAAAATTAGTATCTTCTTCTGGATAGCGACTTATATCAACATTAATTGATGTATCAGTTACTTCTAAATTTTTGACATATAATCCGACTCTATCTGAATAATTTCCAAGAAAACATAATAAAAAACATTCATCAAATTCATTTGGTTCTATATCGATAAAATTATTATTATTTTTGTATTTCATATATTCTTCATAAGTTTCAATTTTCTTATAATAAATTCTTTCATTTTTTACATAAATAAAATCTTTATAATTCTCAAAAAAATTTAAATCAATTTGGCTTTGATTATCTATTTTAGGATTAATTACAGATTTAACACCTGCATAGGCACCACCTGCAACTAGAAACATACACATAAGAGTTACAATACATAAAGAAAGTTCTTTAAAATACAATAATCGATTAGTGCCAATAATATTACTATTTAAAAATTTAACATTTTTTGATTTTCCATTTTTATAGTCATTATATTTTTCCCATATTTTATCAATATTCTTTTTTTCATTTAACATGATTTTCATCTCCTTCCAAAATTTTTTTTAATGCTTTTCTTGCTCTGTGTAAAAGCATTTTTGTTTGTGGCATTGTTATATTTAAGATTTTACAAATATCTTTGTATTGAAAGCCTTGAAAATCTTTAAGATATATTATCAATTCATATTTCTTTTTTAATTTTGACAATGCTATTTTGAGTTCTTCACTTTTTTCATTATTTAGAACATCTTCTTCTAAATTAAAAGTATCTTCAATATTTAAGCTATAATTTTCGTCAAGTAGTACTACATTTTTTTTCATTTTTAAATAGTTTAAAGCTCTTGATTTAGCTATAATAAACAAATATGTTTTAATACTAAAATTATATTTATATTCTTTTCTATTAACTAAAATATATAAAAAAGTATCTTGAGCTAAGTCTTCAGATATGTCTATTCGTTTAACATATTTCTGGATAAACGATATTAAAGATTTTATGTGTCTTTTAACTAATAAATTAAATGCTTCATTATTTCCAAGTAAAAAGCTATTATATAATTCAAGATCATCTTTATTTTCAAGTTCAATTTTCATTACTATTTACAGTCCTCCTTTTTAAAAATTAATAAAATATGTTTTCTATATATTAAAACAATTAAATGACTAAAATGTCACGCTAAAATTAAAAAAAATTAATTGTATTTTACTTTTTTATATAATATTAGAAAAAGAAAATATAAAATATTAGTTTAGTTATCTTTATGTGATAAATGAATAAGATTGAAAAGGGAGCGTGAAAAAATGAAACTCTTTGTAAATTTACCTGAAGATAATGAAGAACTTGAAAATAGGATTGCGGACTTCCATGCAACCTTATTAATGGAGAAAATAAAACAGCTAAATATTAATGATGAACATAAAAAGAAAGTCTTAGACTTGACTTTAGAAAATATAAAAAAATGTATGAGTAGTTAACTTATACATTTTTTTATGTATTATAAATTTTTTTAAAAGTTGATTTTAATTTATTGAAATATTAGTTTCCAATATGTGAGAGTTCCATTTTCAATACACCTAGAAATATATGTAGAAAGCTTTACACCTTTTTTAGAATTGTAACTATTAATTCCTTTTATTAATCCAATAGTGCCAATAGAAATTAAATCATCTAAAGGAACATTGGCAGATGTATATTTTTTAGAAATATGAGCAACAAGTCTTAAATTTCGTTCAATTAAAACATCTTTTGCAGACATATCTCCGTTTTCAAATTTTTCTAAATATATTTTCTCTTCATCACTTGAAAGTGGCTCAGGAAATAGGTTATTACTAGATATGTACCCAAATAAAAACACAGACGAATTAATAAAGGTTAAAAAACCAGAAATGGACAATATAAGCATATTAGACCTCCAAATATCTATATAGAAAATATATGAAGTAAAATAAAAATAGTGCGTGTCAACTTAAAAATAACCTTGTCATAAAATGTCCATATTCAAATAAATTTTTTAAGAGAGAGGACTTGCAAATTATTAAGGTCGAATAATGTTATATAAGAAAAAATATTGAAAAATAAAGAAAAACGATTAGTACTTCCTTTTTTTAACAAAACGTGTTATAATATAGTTATCAAACATTTAAGGAGGAGATATTTATGAAAGCAGCAATGACAAGACGGGAAGTAAAAGCACTGGAGTACAACAAACCATTACCAGCAGTTCTGAATGGTAGATCTAAAGGCTACGAGGAAGTCTTCATTAATTCAGGCGGTGAAGCAACAGCAGAACTGGCCCAGAGCCATTTAGTAGCAATACTTATGGCTCATCCGAGAAAACTCGGTTGGTACAGTCAGAACGAAGGTGTGTTCCAGGATGAAGATGGACTTTGGTACGCCTTCCGTCATCAGGCACAGTACAGATAAAACTGTACTGAGTATGAAAGTAACTAATTAATCTCCGGCCCGGCTATAACAATTTAGCCGGGCTTCTTCTATGCTAAAAAGCTGTAAAAAATTAAAAATCTAAAAGAACAATGTAAAGGAAAATAAAGTGAATTCAAATTATTAGACAAAAAAGTTTAAAAAGGAGGGTTCATTTTATGTCAAAATATTAAATAAGTTTTTTAGCAGTTCAAATTATACTTTGCACTAAGTATAATATTGTAATTTTAGATAAAAGAAGATATAATCAATAATATTAAAAAAGAAAGAAATGAAACATTATGAAAGAATTAGATGAATGCAAATTATGTCCATTTGAATGTAAAGTAAACAGAAATGAAAATCACTTAGGTAGGTGCAAAGCAGGAAAAAATATAAAGATAGGATTGTACTCTTTACATTATGATGAAGAACCTTGCATAAGCGGAAAAGAAGGCTCAGGAACAGTATTTTTTAGTAACTGTAATTTGAAGTGTAAATTTTGTCAGAATTATAAAATAAGTTGTGATGGAAAAGGCGAAGAAATAACAATTCAAGAATTAGCTGAAATATTTTTAAAACAACAAGCAAATGGTGCAAACAATATTAATCTTGTAACAGCAGTACCATACGTGCCACACATAATCGAAGCTTTAAAAATTGCAAAACAAAAAGGACTAACAATACCAATTTTGTATAATACAAGTGGTTACGAAAAAGAAGAAACATTAAAAATGTTGGAAGGTTATATAGATATTTATTTACCTGACTTCAAATATTATAATAATGATTTAGCTTTGAGACTATCTGGAACAAAAAATTACAGAGAAATAACGCAAAAAGCCATAAAAGAAATGTATAGACAAGTTGGAAAAAATCAATATGATGAAAATGGTATGTTAAAAAAAGGAATGATAATAAGACATTTAGTATTACCAAATAATATTCAAAATTCAAAAGATGTTTTAAAATGGATAAAACAAAACATGCCAGAAGATATAACAATAAGCTTAATGGCACAATATTTTCCAACGTATAAGGCAAATGAAGACAGTCAAATAAATAGAAAATTAACCCAAGAAGAGTATGATGAAATAGAAAATTACTTATATGAATTAGATTTGGAAAATGGATATATTCAAGATTTAGAAGATGAGGAGGAGAAGTATGTACCAAAATTCTAGTATAGAAATAATTTATGGAACAGGAAATAAAGCCAAAGTTGAGGCAATGAAAAAAATAATAAGAGAACATGATTTTAATGTATCAATACAAACATTAAAAGATATTAATTTCAATGAAGAAATAATAGAAGACGGAAAAACATTTGAAGAAAATTCAGAAATAAAAGCAAGAGCAATTCAAAAATTCTGCGAGAAAAATAATATAAAAAATAAAATAATAATAACAGATGATGCAGGACTATGTATAGATAAATTAAATGGAGAGCCAGGTGTATATACAGCAAGATATGCTGGAGAAAATCCAACACAAATAGAAAATATAACAAAAGTTTTAGATAATATGAAACAATATACAAATCCAGAAGATAGATCTTGTACTTTTGTATGCGTATTGACAGCAATTATAATGGAATCAAATGAAAAAATTGTAGCTAGAGGCGAATGTAAAGGTTCAATTGCAATGACTCCAGGAAGATTAGGCGGTCTAACATATGGACCAATATTTATACCAGAAGGCTTTTCAGAACCAATGAGTGAAATGCCAGAAGAAAAATACGAAGCAGTACATAATCACAGAGATATAGCTATGAAAAAGATTATGCAAGAATTAAAAAAACGAATTAAAGAATAAAAAACGACAAAAATTACACTACTATAAAATTTGAAAAAAATCAACCATTAAAACATATCGAATTAGTTAGTATAAATTCAAAAAAATGAGGAAAAATAACTTTAAACAATCTAAAAACAGTTAAAAAGGAAAAATAGAATTTGAAACAAATAAAAACATATGTTAATATAAATACAACAAATGAATAAGTTATTAATTTTCCCTGCATGGTGCGTTTTTGACAGAGTTTTTAGAACCTACAAGTTTTGGAGAAGGGAGCATGATCTCTGAATATGGCGTGTAAGCTTACGAGCTTTATCAGTAAGAAACCCAGAAGTATTTAGGACGGCACCCACCTGTTTTAGGACAGGTCCATAAAAATTCTTATGCATGACGGCTGATGTGGGGTTTTTAATGCCAATATTGGTGAATTGCCAATGTTGGCATTAATTTTGGTTTTATAAAAAATGTTGGGGGAGAAAAATACTTCAACATTTCTATTATTTTAGCCATATGTCCAATCAATAACATACAAATATAATAATTATATAAAAACATTATTATCCAACCAATTTGCACACTTTACAAGAAAAATCAAAAATGCTAAAATAAAGACATTGGAGGAGCTATGAACGTAAAAGAGGCTATAAAATATGGAATAGATAATTTAAAAAAGGTAGATGATAAATCACTTAAAGTAAGACTACTTTTATCTCATTTTATGAATGTTGAAAAAAACTATTTAATAACACATGATAATGAAAGATTATCAGATGAGATAGAAGAAAAATACAAACAAGGAATTAAGAAATTATCTAAAGATGTACCACTTCAATATATAACAAATACTCAAGAATTTTATGGAATGAAATTTAAAGTCAATGAAAATGTTTTAATACCAAGATATGATACAGAAATTTTAATAGAAGAAACCTTAAAAAGAGCTAAAAATCAATATAAAATATTAGATATGTGCACAGGAAGTGGAATTATAGCAATCACATTAGCAAAAAATGTGGAGAAAGCAAATGTATTTGCATGTGATATAAGCCTTGAAGCTCTAAAAGTCGCAAAAGAAAATAATGAATTACATAATACAAATGTTAAATTTATTAACTCAAATTTATTTGAAAATATAGAAGAAAAAAATTTTGATATTATAGTTTCAAATCCACCATATATAACAGAAAAAGAGATGCAAGAACTAGAAAATCAAGTGAAAAAAGAGCCTGAATTGGCTCTATATGGTGGAGTAGATGGACTAGATTTTTATAGAAAAATAACAGAAAAAGCAAAAGACTATCTAAAAAAAGAAGGCTTATTAATATTTGAAATAGGATACAAACAAAAAGAAGATGTTAGCAATATATTAATTGAAAATAAATTTAAAAATATAAAATGTGTGAAAGACTTGCAAGGCTTAGACAGAGTTATAATAGGAGAGAAGGAGTAAATATGTCTTTTTCATCAGAAGTAAAACAAGAGTTAAGTTCAATAAATACATATTCAAAATCTAATTTGATAGAAGCTGAACTAATAGGATACCTAATGTCAGCGAATATAAAAGAAGAAAACGAGAAAATTGAATTTATTACAGAAAATGAATTTAATATTGAGAGAATTTATAAGATTTTATTTAAATTAAAAATAGAATATGAACCAGAAACAAGAAGAAAAACTTTTGTTGCAAAAATTAATAAGCCAAATTTGAGAAATATTGAAGATTTAGAAACAGAAGAAGAGAAAAAAGCATTGATAAGAGGAATTTTTCTAGGAAGCGGATCAATAAATGATCCTACGAAAAAGTATCACTTAGAAATTTTATTAAAGGATAAAGATGTTGCTCAATATATTCAAAATATATTAAAAAGTTTTAATATAAAAGCCAAAATTCTTGAAATGAATAATACAATTTATATAAAAGAAGGCGAAGAGATTTCAAAATTTTTAGCTTTCATAGGTGCACAAAAATCAGTTTTAAAATATGAAGAAATTCGAGTTATGAGAGAAATTCGAAATAATGTTAATAGGCAAGTAAATTGCGAAACAGCAAATTTGAACAAAACAATAAGTGCGTCAGTAATGCAAATAGAAGCAATAAATTATTTGAAAAAAATAAAAAAATATGAAGAATTACCTATAAGCTTGCAAGAGATAGCTGAACTTAGATTAGAATATCCAGAAATGAGCTTGAAAGATTTAGGAAGTTTATTAGAAAATTCTTTAGGAAAATCGGGAGTAAATCATAGATTAAAGAAAATTATAGAAATTGCTGATGAAGCAAAGAAGGAGAATGCATGAAAGAAATAGGATTATATATACACATTCCATACTGTAAAAGAAAATGTTTTTATTGTGATTTTATTTCTTTTTCAGGAAAAGAAGGCACGATAAAAAGATATGTAGAAGCTATAAAAAAAGATATATCAGCTTGTAAATATACGGGATTTAATATAGGAACGATTTACATAGGTGGAGGAACACCATCATTTATTGATTCACAATATATTTTAGAAATAATTGCAAAAGTAAGAGAAAAATTTATAGTAGCTCAAAATGCTGAAATAACAATAGAAGTAAATCCAGGGACAGTAACCAAGGAAAAATTAATTGATTACAAAAAAGCTGGAATAAATAGATTAAGCATAGGTTTGCAATCAACTGATAATGATACATTAAAACGAATTGGAAGAATACATTCTTATGAGGATTTTGTAGAAACATATGATATGGCAAGAGAAATAGGATTTGATAATATTAATGTTGATTTCATGATAGCACTTCCAGAAGAGGATGAATGGAGCGTTGCAATACAAATAAGTGAAATAATTAATTTGAAACCAGAACATATTTCATGCTATTCATTAATTTTAGAAGATGGAACAAGACTAAAAGAAATGGTAGATTCAGGAGAAGTAGAATTACCAACAGATGAAGAAGAAAGAAAAATGTATTGGAAAATGAAAGAGTTACTAGAGGAAAATGGATATGAACATTACGAAATATCAAATTTTTCAAGACCAGGTTATAGATCAAGACACAATATGGATTGCTGGTCTCAAAAGGAATACCTAGGTTTTGGAACAGCAGCACATAGCTACTTCGGCGGAAGAAGATTTTCTAATAAGAAAACAATTGAAGAATATATAGAAAATTACAGTGAAAAAGAAATTGAAGAAGACCAAACAGAAGAAGATATGAAAAAAGAATACATGATGCTAGGACTAAGAAAAATAGAAGGAGTATCAATATCTGAATTTGAACAAAAATTTCAAATTAATCCATTATTCTATTTTAGATTTGAGATAAGCAAATTAGTAGATGAAGATTTAATAGAAATTGACTTAGATAATATAAAATTAACTAAAAAAGGATTAGATTTAGCTAATCTTGTTTGGGAAGAGTTTGTGTAAGAAATATGCTGTTTATAAAAAGAAACTATAAATGACGACCATACGTTGTTATTTTGGTATTAATATTTGACAAGAATTTTTTTAGAAAAAATTAATAAAAGTAAGTTATATAACAGAAAAAGAGCCATGCTTTTGTAGCATGGCTCTCGTCGTGATTAAAGATAATCACGAACCAGGATTGCGTTTTCCACGAGTTTAGTAAGTTTCGTATAAAAAGGAGCGGTCTCATCGTTAAATTTTGCTTCGTCTTTGGGTAATAATCCGCAGGAAGTCAAAAAATAAAACGAGACTATAGGATGTGTGGCGTTTTCCGGAAGAACACCGGCGTATTCGCCGTTCAGTTTGCGGACATACTCTTCACGGAAGATAATTGCCGGAAACTTCTTGGCAACCAACTGCTTTACAGCATCGATGTTGAGAAAACCGGTACCTACATTGCCATAGTCTACACCTGATTCATCGAGTTTCAAACACTTTAAAATCAAATTGATGCAGACATCACGACCACATTCTTTGATTTCTCCGTTTGGTGCAAATACCTTTGAGTAACATTCAAGAAAATCGTTTTCCCGTTTCATAGTGATACCTCCTATTCTAAAAAAGCTTTTACAACGGGTGTCTAAAGGTTCATTAATATGAGTCTTTGTAGGGATATTATACACTCATCGACTAAATTTGTAAATAATTTTAAGTAAATTAGCAAATACTATTGACAATTGCTAAAAATAGATATAATATATATAAAGAATTTAGCAAAGACACATAAAGAGTGCTAAAAATAAAAGAGGTAGTAAAATGGTTGAAAATCTTGATAATAGAAAAAAAAGAATACTTCAAGCAATCATAGAAGAATACATTGATACTGCAGAGCCTGTAAGCTCAGGAAATTTAGTAAAAGAATTGAATTGCAGTAGTGCTACAATAAGAAATGAAATGGCTGAATTAGAAAAAATAGGTTTCATTGAAAAGCCATACACATCAGCTGGAAGAATACCATCTCAAAAAGGATATAGATATTATATAGATGAATTATTAAGAGATGATAAATTAACTAAAAAAGAAATGCAATATATAAAAAATAAACTAGAAACAACAGTAAACGATTTAGAAGATTTAACAAAAATAGCAACAACAACATTATCAGAATTAACACATTATACGACAATTGCTATAGGACCTAAAATAGAAAAACATACAATATTAGATGTTAAATTCGTATTATTAGGAAGCAAAGTTATGATGGCGATAATCTTAACAGACTCTGGAATAATTCGTGAAGCAATCATAAAATTCGATGAAGATGTTACAGAAGAACAAATTAAAAATCTAAATACAATATTCGCAAACCATATGGTTGGAAAACCAATAGAAGAAATTGGCGGAAATGTTGAAGAATTTATATCTACACAAATGAATAGTAGTATAGCAGTTATAAAGAAAATAATAGAAGAAATAGATAAATTATTTAAAGAAAGCGAAGAAGTTTATTTAGAAGGAACAAACAAATCATTTGACTTACCAGAATTTCAAAAAGCAGATTTAGCTAAAAACTTCATGAACGTCTTAGATGCCAAAGATTTAGTATCAGAAGTACTAAATACAGGAATAGCAGAAGATATTAATGTTTATATAGGAAATGAATTACATGATGAAAAATTAAAAGATTTTAGTGTAGTAACATTTAACCATTTACTAGGTGATAAAGATATAGGAACAATAGGAATAATCGGGCCAACAAGAATGGATTATTCAAAAGTTATTTCTATAATGAAATATATAAGCAAAAAAATAAAAGAAGACTATGAAGATGACAATAAAAATTAATTAAGAAAGAAGGGAAAAAGATGGCAGAAAAAGAAAAAAACACAAAAGACGAGAACGAAGTTAAGGCAGAAAATGTTGAAAAAGAAACAGAAGTTATCGAAAACGACATTGAAAAAGAATTAGATGAACTTAATGATAGATACAAGCGATTATTTGCTGAATTTGAAAACTACAAAAAAAGAAACATGAAAGAAAGAGAATCTTTAAGAAATATGCTTACATCGGACATAATGATGAGCATATTACCAATAATAGATAATCTAGAAAAAGCAATAAGCACTGGAACTAAGGATAAAGCATATGAAGAAGGAATAAAATTAGTGTTAAAACAATTAAAAGATGTTTTAGCATATAATGGAGTTAAAGAAATTGAAACAGTAGGAAAAGAATTTGATCCAGAACTTCATGAAGCTGTAAGTCATGTAACAGACGAAAAGCTTGGAAAGAACATTATAAAAGAAGAATTCAGAAAAGGCTATATCATAGGAACTAAAGTAATTAGACATTCTATGGTTATAGTTGCAAATTAGTTTTTAATTTTAAAAAATATAAATTGTACAAAAGAACAAATTTAAGATAGATGAAATAAGGAGGAATAAGAATATGTCAAAAATTATAGGTATTGACTTAGGAACAACAAACTCATGTGTAGCCGTAATGGAAGGTGGAGAAGCAGTTGTAATTCCAAACCCAGAAGGAAATAGAACAACTCCATCAGTAGTTGCATTTTCACAAAATGGTGAAAGATTAGTTGGACAAATTGCAAAACGTCAAGCAGTAACAAACCCAGATCATACAGTAATCTCAATTAAAAGAGATATGGGTACAGATAAAAAGGTAAAAATCGAAGGTGATGAATTTACACCTCAAGAAATATCAGCAATGATATTACAAAAATTAAAATCAGATGCTGAAAATTATTTAGGAACAGAAGTAAAACAAGCAGTTATTACAGTTCCTGCATACTTCAGTGATAGCCAAAGACAAGCAACAAAAGATGCTGGTAAAATAGCTGGACTAGAAGTTTTAAGAATTATAAACGAACCAACAGCTGCAGCACTTGCATTTGGTATGGATAAAGCAGATAAAGATCAAAAAATAATGGTATATGATTTAGGTGGAGGTACATTCGATGTTTCTATCCTAGACATAGGTGATGGTGTATTTGAAGTTTTAGCTACAAGCGGAAACAATAGACTTGGTGGAGATGACTTCGATCAAAAAATTATAGAATATCTAATTGCAGAATTCAAAAAAACAAACGGAATTGATTTAAGTACAGATAAAATGGCAATGCAAAGATTAAAAGAAGCTGCTGAAAAAGCTAAAATAGAATTATCAGGAATGGGACAAACACAAATTAACTTACCATTCATAACAGCAGATAGCACAGGACCAAAACACTTAGACATAACATTAACAAGAGCTAAATTCGAAGACTTAATCAGAGAATTAGTTGATTCAACAAAAGGACCTGTTAACCAAGCATTAAAAGATGCTGGAATCACATCTAATGATCTTGACCAAGTATTATTAGTTGGTGGATCTACAAGAGTTCCATTAGTACAAGAAACAGTTAAGAAAATAACAGGTAAAGAACCAAACAAAGGTATAAATCCAGATGAATGCGTTGCATTAGGAGCAGCTATTCAAGGTGGTGTATTATCAGGAGATGTTAAAGACTTAGTATTACTTGATGTAACACCATTATCATTAGGTATTGAAACATATGGTGGAGTATTTACAAAATTAATTGAAAGAAACACAACAATACCAACAAAGAAATCACAAATATTCTCTACAGCTGCTGATGGTCAAACAAGTGTTGAAGTTCACGTATTACAAGGTGAAAGAGAAATGGCAGCATATAACAAAACATTAGGAAGATTCCAATTAACAGGAATTCCACCAGCACCAAGAGGAGTACCACAAATCGAAGTTACATTTGATATAGATGCAAACGGTATAGTTCACGTATCAGCAAAAGATACAGCAACAGGAAATGAGCAAAAAGTATCAATCACAGCAAGCACAAACTTAACAGAAGAGGATATCAACAGAGCTGTAAGAGATGCAGAAGAACATGCATCAGAAGATAAAAAGAGAAAAGAAGAAGTTGAAGTTAAGAACAATGCAGAAAGCTTAATTTACAATAGCCAAAAAACATTAGATGAATTAGGAGATAAAGTAAGCAGCGAAGAAAAAGCAAAAGTTCAAACAGAAATTGATAACTTAAAGAAAAAAGTAGAAGGAAACAACATAGACGAAATTAAAGATGGAACAGACAAATTAACAAAAGTATTCTATGAAATTTCTGAAAAACTATACAAAGCTAATGGAGCAAATGCAGGAGCAGCAGAAGGCCAAACAGCTGGAACTGAAGAAGCAAAAGAAGGCGAAGTATATGATGCTGACTACAAAGTAGAAGACGAAAACAAAGATGACAATAAATAAAAAATTCAAATTAGTTTGGGGCGCAAGAATCACACGCCCCAAACTTTTATACATGAATATTTGAAAGATAAAAGTAAAACTTAAAGTTTTTATAATATAATTACTGTAAGTTATGCAATGGAGGGAGAAATGAGCGACAATACATCTAAAAGAGATTACTATGAAGTACTTGGCGTAGAAAAAGATGCTACTGACGAAGAACTAAAAAAAGCATATAGAAAATTAGCAAAGAAATATCACCCAGATGCAAACCCAGATAATAAAAAAGAAGCAGAAGCTAAATTCAAAGAAGTTAGTGAAGCATATGAAGTATTATCTGATAAACAAAAAAGACAAATGTATGATCAATTTGGATTTAATGGACCACAAGGATTTGGAGGACAGAATGGAGGAGGATACTACTCTTATGGCTCTGGATTTGACGGATTTAGTGGATTCTCTGGATTTGAAGATTTCGGATTTGGAAGTTTTGGAGATATTTTCTCAGCAGCATTTGGAGGAGGAACAAGAAGAAAATCTGGACCAAGAAAAGGTGCTGATTTAAAAGTAAATTTAGATATTACATTTGAAGAATCATATCTTGGAGTAGAGAAAACAATTGTAATTAGCAGAAATAAAGAGTGCTCAAACTGCCATGGAACAGGTGCAAAACCTGGAACGAATCCTCAAACATGCCAAGTATGTAATGGTACAGGAAAAATAAAACAAGTAGTAACAACACCATTTGGACAAATGTCAACACAAAAAGTTTGTTCAAATTGTGGTGGTGAAGGAAAAATAATAAAAGAACCTTGCAGTGAATGTAGAGGAAAAGGAATTGTACGCGAATCTGCAAGAATAAAAGTTAAAATACCAGCAGGAATAGATGATGGTCAAACAGTTGTATTACGTGGTGAAGGAGAACCAGGAACTAAGAATGGACCTAAAGGAGACTTATATATAAATGTTCATGTAAAAAAACATAGCATATATTCAAGAAAAGCAGACCATGTATTATGTGATATTCCAATTACTTTTACAGGTGCAACTTTAGGAACAGAAATAGAAATTCCTATGGTAGATGGAACTAAAGAGAAATACAAGATTCCAGAAGGAACACAAACAGGCTCAAAATTCGTATTAAGAGGAAAAGGATTTAAGAGCGTGAATGGAAACTGGAGAGGTGATTTTGTATTTACGGTACATGTTCAAGTTCCAAAGAAGTTAACTGCTGAACAAAGAGAGTTAATCTCAAAATTAGCATTAACTATGAATGAACAACCACCAATAAAAAAACGTGGAATATTCGGATAAAAGAACAAAAGACTTTTTGCTATACTTAGCAAGAAGTCTTTTTTTGTTTGATAGGAAAATCACTTTAAATTTTTATTATAACAATTTAGAAAATATTAAGATTTTCTAAATATTTAAAATATAAAAAAGACATTAAATATTTTGATTTTTTTAGTCGTGTTCGTGTATAATAAATACGAAGGAAGGATGATGAATGTCATGGGGACGTGTTTTTTGACACACAAAAAGTATAACATAAGAATATTCCCTAAAAACATATATCAAACCTAAAAAGAAAGGATGATGAGTATGGATAAATTTATGCAACAAGCAAGAGATATGGCAAGAGACGGAGCAAACAGAAACGATGGAGGACCATTTGGAGCTGTAATAATAGACAAAGATGGAAATATAATAGCAAAAGGAAATAATAAAGTAATAGTTTCACATGATTCAACAGCACATGCAGAAATCGTAGCAATAAGAGAAGCATCAAAGAAATTAAATACACATGATTTATCAGATTGTATTTTATATACATCATGTGAACCATGCCCAATGTGTTTATCTGCAATAATATGGGCAAACATAAAAAAAGTATATTATGCATGCACAAGAAAAGATGCAGCAAGCATTGGATTTAGAGATGACATGATATATGAATACTTAAAAGGAAATAACAATAACGTAATCGAATTAAAAGAAATAGATAGAGAAGAGTGCAAATCTTTATTTGAAGAATATAAGGCAAAGAATAAAGAAATATATTAATCAAAGTACAAAAGCGAACATTTATGATTATTATAATGCTTTGATTTTGTATAATTATTCACACAAGAAATTTACAAAACAAATTTCTTGACATTATTATTTTTAGGAAGTTTAGAGAAAGTTCATATACAAAAAAGGGCCACGGAAAATATCCCGTGACTCTTTTTTTAAAACTAGATGCAAACACACTATTATTCAAGACTATACTCGAAGAGCTGACATTCCTTTGAAGGGTATGATTTATCGATAGTAGAGCCTAACTTAGCTTGAACTCCTAAACTAGCATGATTTGTTTTCCGAATCTCAAACTTTAATTTTAGATATTCTTGAGCGAGTTCTGAAGCCAATTTCTTAATACCGCGATAAGCATAATTATTACCGCGGTATTTTTTACCGACAAAATAATGAACTATAGCACCATCAACGGCACCAGTCTCATCAAAATCGTCATTTACATCAAAAACTGCAACTAAACGATTGGACTTGAATAATCCATAAACAGCCTCGTTATGCGAGGTGTAAGAAACTATTTTCTTTTTTGCCTCGTCAATACTGCTGACGATAAAGAATCTAGCATAACGCTTCAAATCCTCATCTTCCCGTGCAATCTGGAAGTATGAATTTGCATCTCTAGTTGTCAGTACCCGAATGGTAAGCCCATCCTTGCTGTTCTTATTGTTTTTTTGTTTTTTCATTAAAAAAACCTCCTAATGTATTTAATTACTTATAATAATAGCACAAAGAAGGCTAAAATACAAGAAAAAATGTTGACATAAAAACCAAATGATGCGATAATAAAAAAAGATTAAAAAGGAGGGTATATATGGAAAAAATAAAAAATAATTTAATAAAATATAAAAACAATAAAATTATACTCTCTAAAAACAAGCTAAATACAAATTTAAAAAATATAGAGGCTCCAATGCCCGCAAGGGAAGGCAGTAGATAATAAACAATAAAAAATATGGAGTCATATGGCAAAGCCTAATGAAATCCTAATACCTAATAAAAGAAAGGAATTAGAAAAATGAAGTTAAGTGAAAGTTATTTTTATACATTGAGAGAAGATGCAAAAGATGAAGAATCAGTAAGTGGAAACTTACTTGTAAAAAGTGGAATGTTTAAAAAAGTTGGAAACGGAATATATATGAAGTTACCACTTGGAAATAAAGTTTGGGAAAACGTAAAAGCAATTGTAAGAAGAAATATGAATGAAGCAGGCGCACAAGAAGTAACAATGCCAATGCTTCTACCAATTGAAGCTTTTCAAAAATCAGGAAGATATGAACTATTTGGACCATCAATATTCCAATTAAATGATAGATATAACAGACCATATGTCTTAGGACCAACACACGAAGAGTTCTTTACAATAGCAGCCATGATGAAAGCTAAATCATATAAAGATTTACCATATACATTATATCAAATTGGAAATAAATATCGTGATGAAGTAAGACCACGTTTAGGTTTAATTCGTACAAGGGAATTCACGATGAAAGATGCATACAGCTTTGATACAGATTTAGAGAGTTGTGATAAATCATATAAAAAACAATTCGATGCATACAACAAGATATTTAAAGAAATAGGAATCAATTATGCAGTAGTAAGAGCAGATACAGGAGTTATGGGAGGATTACTATCAGAGGAATTCCAAGCAGTTACAGATGTTGGTGAAGATATTTTAGTATTATGTGACGAATGTGATTATGCATCAAACATTGAAGTTAGTGAATGCTTAGACATTGAAAAATCAAATAATGAAGAGAAAAAGAAAATTGAAAAAATCCATACACCAAACGTAGGAACAATAGAAGATTTAGAAAATTACTTAGGAGAAACAGCAGACAACTTTGTTAAAACGTTAATTTACAAAGCAGATGATAAATTTTATGCATGCTTAGTAAAAGGTGATAAAGAATTAAATGAAGTAAAATTGCAAAAGTTGTTAAATGTAACAGAAGTAGCACTTGCAGAAGCAGAAGACGTTATGAGAATAACACATGCAAATGTTGGATTCGCAGGACCAGTTGGATTAGACATTCCAGTAATAATGGATAATGAAATAAAATATATGAAAAACTTTGTAGTAGGCGCAAATGAAACAGATTATCATTATAAAAATGTAAATCTAGAAGATTTCAAAGTTGAAACAATAGCAGACATTAGAAATGTACAAGAAGGAGATAAATGTCCAAAATGTAAAAAAGGACATTTGAACTTCAAAAAAGGAATTGAAATTGGTAATACATTCAAATTAGGTACTAAATATAGTAAGAGTTTAGGACTAAACTATATGGATGAAAACAATGAATTAAAACCAGTTGTAATGGGATGCTATGGTATTGGAATTGAAAGAATTATAGCAGCAGTTGTTGAACAAAACCATGATGATAAAGGAATAATTTGGCCAATGAATATTGCACCATATAAAGTTGCAATTGTACAAATCAGTGATAAAGACGAAAAACAAAAACAAGTTGCAAATGATTTATATGAAACTTTAACAAACATGGGAATTGATACAATATTAGATGATAGAAAAGAAAGGGCAGGAGTTAAATTTAATGATATGGATTTAATAGGAATTCCTGTTAGAATAACAGTAGGAAAGAAAGTTGAAGAAGGTCAAATAGAACTAAAAGAAAGAAGAAAAGACGAAACAGAACTAGTTGAAATATCAGCAGTTGTTGAAAGAATAAAAGAATTAGTAAAATAATAAAAGAAGCATATTAGTATTTTTAAATATTAATATGCTTTATTTTTTAGAATTATTTAAAAAGGGAACTATCGATAGCCAGATACCAAGCAAGTCTCTCTAAAATTTGACAAATATACAAAAAGATAGTATAATCATAAACAGTTGTTATCGCATGAGGCGATATGGAAGAGATGTATATATAAAAATAAAAAAGAGATAATGGTTCGGAATAAAATTAAATATGAAAGAAAAGCAATAATAAATTATTGTTTATTGCTATGCATTTATTTAATAAAATAGGTTATTAGCGGTGTAAAATCTATTTTTATATAAGTAAGAAAGTTTATAGAACTTTCTGGTATATAAAATAACAATAAATCGAGAAAATTGAACGGAATAATTGAATCATTAAACTCTTTATATCTTCTGGTATAAAGAGTTTTTAATATTATAAAAGTTCTTCCTGAACTTCCAATAATATTAAAATAGCAATGTTATAAAATTTGCATAGTAATATTCGAACATAATTCTATAATAATTATAAAAGAGAAAAAGATATAGAAAATCAAAATTTATTTTGTATAACATTAAAAGTAAATCATTAAGGAGGAGAAAATGGAAAATAACGAAAAAAATACTGCACAAAATGCAGCTAAAACAATAAGAAGAAATCCAGCAAATAGAAGAAAAAGAACGCCTAATACACAAAAAGAAGTAAAGGCAGAAATAGTAAAAAAATCAAATGAGAGCAGAAAAATTAGAAAGCCAGAAAAGAAAGAAAGAACAGTTCAAGATATAGTAGCTGATTTAAAACAAGATAAAGAAAAGAAAACAAGAAAGGCTAGATCAACAAGAAGCTTGGCCAAAAGAGATGATACATTAGACTTTACATTTAAAAAAGAAAAGTTAAAAATAATCCCATTAGGTGGACTTCAAGAAATAGGAAAAAATATAACAGTATTTGAATATGGAGATGATATTGTTATAGTAGACTGCGGACTAGCATTCCCAGAAGATGATATGTTAGGAATTGACTTGGTTATTCCTGATTTCACATATCTTGAGAAAAACCAAGATAAAATAAGAGGATTGGTTATAACACACGGTCACGAAGATCATATTGGAGCAATTCCTTATTTACTTCAAAAAATAAATGTACCAATTTATGCAACAAAATTAACTGCAGGATTAATAAGCCACAAACTAGAAGAACATAAATTATTAAAAAGTACAAAATTAAAAATAGTAAATCAAGGGCAAACAATAACTCTAGGAAAAATTAGAGTTGAATTTATTAGAAGTTGCCACAGTATACCAGATGCAGTTGCTCTTGCAATTCATACACCAGCTGGTACAGTTGTTCATACAGGTGACTTTAAAATAGATTACACACCAATCGATGATGAAAGAATGGACTTTGGAAGGCTTGCAGAACTTGGAAACAAAGGTGTATTAGCACTTATGTCAGATAGTACAAACTCAGAACGTAAAGGATATACAATGTCTGAAAGTACTGTTGGAGAAGTGTTTGATAAATTATTCTTTAATTGCACAAAGAGAATAGTAGTAGCAACATTCGCATCAAATGTCCACAGGGTACAACAAATTGTAAATTCAGCAGTTGCAAACAATAGAAAAATAGCAGTTTGTGGAAGAAGTATGATTAACATGATTTCAACTGCAATGGAATTAGGATATATAAATGTTCCTGAAAATGTTTTCATAGATATTGATATGATTAAAAATTATACAGATGAACAATTAGTAATAATAACAACTGGTAGCCAGGGTGAAACGATGTCAGCTTTAACAAGAATGGCAGCAGGAGAGCACAAAAAAGTTACTATAACATCTAATGACTTAGTAATAATTTCTGCAAATCCAATACCAGGAAATGAAAAATATGTTGCTAAAGTAATTGATGATCTTATGAAAATAGGGGCAGAGGTTGTATATAGCTCATTAGAAGCAATCCACGTTTCAGGACACGCATGTCAAGAAGAACAAAAATTAATGTTATCATTAGTAAGACCAAAATATTTCATACCAATTCATGGTGAGTACAGACAATTAATAGCTCATAGCGAAACTGCAAAGAAAGTTGGAATAAAACCGGAAAATATATTCTTAACAACAAACGGTAGAATTCTAGAATTAAACGAAGATGAAGCTGCTTTAACAGGAACAGTTCCATTTGGTAAAGTAATGGTTGATGGACTTGGCGTTGGTGATGTTGGAAATATTGTATTAAGAGATAGACAACATTTATCACAAGACGGATTAATAATCGTTGTAATGTCAATGGATTCAGCAACTGGTGAAATAGTAGCAGGTCCAGACGTTATTTCAAGAGGATTTGTTTATGTTCGTGAATCTGAAAACTTAATGGAAGATGTTAAGAAAATGTTAAGAGAAGAAGTTAGAAAACTTGAAGAACATGGAGTAAGAGATTGGTCAACAATAAAATCTAGACTTAAAGATTCATTAAGAGATTATATATTTGCAAAAACAAAGAGAAATCCAATGATATTGCCAATTATAATGGAAGTTTAGAAAAAAGTATGATAAAATAAACACACTTAGAATTAAAAGGAGAGAGTTTTATGGATAGAAAAGAATTAGCAGATTTAATATTTCCAGAGGCAAAGGAAGTATCATATTATGAAGAAAAATATCCTGAAAGAGATTTACCAGAAGGGGCACAAGTAGTAAGAGTTGCTCCAAGTCCAACTGGATTTATACACGTGGGAGGTATCTTTCAAGGGTTAATTGCAAAGAAAATAGCACAGCAAACAGGTGGTGTATTCTTTGTAAGAATTGAAGATACAGATCAAAAAAGAAAAATAGAAAATGGTAATGAAGAAATTTTAAATGCTTATAAAGATTATGATTTATATCCAGATGAAACAGTTGGAAAAGGAAATTATGGTCCATACGTTCAAAGTGAAAGAAAAGAAATATATCAAGCATATGCTAAAAAATTATTAGAAGAAGGAAATGCATATCCATGTTTCTGTTCACCAGAAGAATTAAGCAATATTAGAGAAAATCAAACAAAAGCTCAAGAAAGAACAGGATACTATGGAAAATGGGCAAAATGCAGAAACATGCCTGTTGATATGGCATATGAAAAAATAAAAAATGGTGATCCATATATTATAAGATTAAAATCACCAGGAAATCCTGAAAAGAAAATAAAAATAAAAGACGTAATAAAAGGCGGAGTTGATATGCCAGAAAACGATCAAGATATAGTAATTATCAAATCAGATGGACTTCCAACATATCACTTTGCACACGCAGTTGATGATCATTTAATGCACACTACATTAGTTACTCGTAGTGATGAATGGCTATCATCTGTACCACTTCACATTCAATTATTTAGAATTCTTGGATTTAAAGTTCCAAAATTCGCACATACAGCTCCATTAGAGAAAACAGAAGATGGCGCAAGAAGAAAATTAAGTAAAAGAAAAGATCCAGAAGCAGCAGTTTCTTATTACACAGAAGTTGGTATACCAAAAGAAGCGTTAAAAGAATATTTAATGAATATTGCTAATTCAAATTTTGAAATTTGGAGAAAACAAAATCCAGATAAAGATATGATGAAAGATTTTGAATTCCATTTAAATAAAATGGGAGTAAGCGGTGCTTTATTTGATATGGTAAAATTATTAGATGTAGCAAAAGGAGTTATATCTAAGTTTACAGCACAAGAAGTTTATGATTTTTCTTATGCTTGGGCTGAAAAATTTGATTCAGAATTAAAAGAAATGCTTGATAACAAAGAATATTCTTTAAAAGTTTTAGGAATTGAAAGAGGAAATGCTAAACCAAGAAAAGATATTGCAAAATGGTCAGATGTTAAAAATATAATTTACTATATGTATCCTGAGAAATTTGCTAATAATACAGAATTTGAGTATCAAAAAATTTCAGATGAAAATGAAATTAAGAAAATTGTATCAGAATATGTAAATAACTATTTTGATATAAATGATGATAAACAAATATGGTTTAATAAAATGAAAGACTTAGCAGAAAAACTTGGATATGCAAGAGAAGTTAAGGAATACAAAGCAAATCCAGAAATGTATAAAGGACATGTTGGAGATATAAGTACTGTAATTAGAGTAACATTAACAGGAAGAGCTAACACACCAGATCTTTATGAAATAATAGAAGTACTAGGAGAAAAAGAAGTTAAAGATAGATTAAAAGCAAAAGCTGAATAATTCTAGGAGAAATATTATGGAATATAACGTTGGAGATATAGTTATAACAAAAAAGCAACACCCATGTGGTAGCAAAGAATGGAAAATAACAAGAGTTGGTGTTGACTTTAAACTAGAATGCTTAGGATGTGGGCATGTGATAATGCTAGAAAGACCTAAAGCATTAAAAATAATCAAATGTAAAAAAATGTATTAAAAAAGCCTCCTAAATGTGGTATAATAAAGATGTACAAAAATTTAGGAGGTGAAAAAATGTTTCGGAAAAACAAACGTAAAAAGAAAAAGAAAATTACCGAAACGTTAACCGTCAATGGATATGATGTTATTATAATATCGAATATATCCATCGAAAAGAAAGGAGTGAAAAAATCTATCGCGGAGTATGCAGTAAGTGCAATCGATTTCGAAGAACAATTTGATTCGATTGCAGCATTGATTAATCTTGATTTTTTTAAAGGATTGGCGAAAGTTACAATTCAAAAGGCAGAAGAAAAAATTGTTGTTAAAATTAAGCATTCAACAGGAGGAAAGAAAAATAATGTTTTGGCCAATAAGGAGACTAAACGCGAAGAAGATAAAATCGGAAATTAAAGATGTAAAGAAAAAACCGCTTTTTGAGACACGGTGTCCATATGGAGAAGATGAAATCATAATTAAAAGTAATTCATCAATCACCGCAGATCAGATCGATAAAATTGTTGATATAATCGAAAGCGATTATTATCAATCAGAAAGAGAATTGAGCGACATAGGAATTGCAATCTCAAGGCAGATTTTCGATTCCCAGAAAATCGTTCAAGTCACAGATAGTCACAATATAGAAGTGATTGTACTCAGCGACATTTAAAGAAAACCCCTATCGGTATGCCGGTAGGGGTTCACTCATTTAATATACAATATTAAAATATAAAGAAGAAAAGTTCATATAAAATTTTTGAATCACCGCGCAGGGACCAAACGAACGAAGTGAGTTCGAT